>OLPG01002416.1_pt1 | contig 13233 bp, 11 predicted proteins | sample 1672311 | NCBI WGS metagenome assembly OLPG01 (sample SAMEA3136670, study PRJEB25190) | human gut metagenome | biome: human gut; feature: human-associated habitat; material: faeces | place: Austria | collected 2013
GGAAATGATGCAGAAAGGTCTTTCCGGTTTCCGGCGTTTTCTGGATGTTGTGGAGACGGAGCCGGAGATTGTAAATGCACCGGATGCGGAGCCACTTGAAAATGTAAAGGGTGAAGTGGAATATAAAAATGTTTCTTTCCATTACAGCGATGATGATACGCCGGTACTGGATCAGGTATCTTTTAAGATCCCGGCTGGCAGATCCATTGCCCTTGTGGGACCGTCGGGAAGTGGAAAGACGACGATCTGTTCCCTGCTTCCAAGATTTTATGATGTGACCGGAGGTGTGATCACGATCGACGGGCAGGATGTAAGAAAGCTGACACTGGAAAGTCTGAGAAGCCAGATCGGACTGGTACAGCAGGATGTCTATCTATTCTGTGGATCGATCAGGGAAAATATTGCTTATGGAAAACCGGGGGCATCGATGGAAGAAATTATCGATGCGGCGAAGAAGGCAAATATCCATGAATTTATCATGTCCTTGCCGGATGGATATGACAGCTTTGTAGGAGAACGAGGAACCCGTCTGTCGGGTGGACAGAAGCAGAGGATTTCAATTGCAAGAGTATTTCTTAAGAACCCGCCGATATTGATTTTGGACGAGGCGACCAGTGCGCTTGACAATGAGAGTGAGCGCTGGATCCAGCAGAGCCTGGAAGAGCTTGCGAAGAACCGGACCACGATCACGATCGCACACCGGCTTTCTACGATCCGCAATGCGGATGAGATTCTTGTGGTTGCAAATAATGGAATCGCTGAACGGGGAAATCATGATGAATTGCTTGAGCAGGGTGGAATTTATGCACATTATTATGAGATGTCATAATAGTAAGTGAGAAAATCAAAATAAGTAAACAAAAAAGCTTCTTTTCAGAAAAACAGGAGGGCCGTTTCTGAAAAAGAAGCTTTTTATATCGTAAAATTGTAAGCAGTGTGTGCTGGTCTATATTTGCAAAACACTACACAGCTTAATCACACATATGGCAGGCTGCGCATGCAGACGGTGTCGTTGCGCATCCGCCGAGAGCTGTCTCCCGAAGCTCTGCCGGAAGACGCTTTCCTACAGTGTACACCGCTTCCAGCATTTCATCGAATGGAATCAGCTGGCGTACTCCGGAAAGGGCGATCTCTGCAGCGATCGTTGCATTTGCCACACCGGCAGCATTACGGTTCTGGCAAGGATATTCGACCAGCCCGCCGACCGGATCGCAGACCAGACCGAGCATATTCATAAGAACAGTGGATGCTGCGGCAAGGGATTGTTCCGGGGATCCGCCCATCAGTTCAACGGTTGCAGATGCCGCCATTGCAGATGCGATTCCGACTTCTGCCTGACATCCACCGACTGCTCCGGCGACAGTTGCATTGCGCATAGCAAGATAACCGATCGCGCTGGCATTATAAAGTCCCTGCTTGATCTGTTCATCGGAAAGATCATAGGTTTCCTGGAGGGCAAGCAGAAGTCCCGGAACGATACCGGCAGATCCGGCAGTCGGGGAAGCTACGATCACACCCATGGAAGCATTGGTTTCCAGAGTTGCCATCGCGTAAATGACAGCTCTTTCCAGAAGATCCCCGCAAAGACCTTTTCCGGCATCTTTGTGATCTGAGATCTTTTTTGCTTCGCCACCGATCAGTCCACCCATGGATTTGACCGGGGTATGGATCGGAGTAGAAGCGGCTGATTTCATGATCTCAAGAACACGATCCATTTTGCGGTCTGTCTCTTCCGGATCCTGTTCTCCCTCTGTGAGCTCTCTCTGAAGCATCACAGCAGAAATTGAAAGGCCTTGTTCCTGACAGACTTTTAATAATTCTTTTGCATTTCTAAAATCCATAATCTGTATTCTCCTTCCAATTACATCTGAACAACCATAACGTTGTATACATTTTTGTTTCTTCTGATTGTATCTGCGATATCTTCCGGTACCAGATCATCGGATTCTACGATGGTATAAGCGGTATTTCCTTTGGATTCGCGGAACAGACGCATGAATGCGATATTGATTCCAAGTTCACTGAGGCATTTGGTAATGTAAGCAACAACGCCCGGTGCATCTTTCTGGACGACGACGATCGAGCTGTATTCTCCGGTAAAATCAACCTCCACACCATTGATCCGGCATAGGCGGGCTTTTCCGCCACCGAGAGATTCTCCGCGGATCGTCATCTCCTGCCCTTCTTCATTTACCATCAGGATATCGACGGTATTCGGGTGTACGTCGGTTTCTACGTTGTTCGGAATGAAAGAATATTCGATTCCGTTGTCTGTCGCGATCTGGAAGGAATCGCGGATGCGCACGTCATCGGTGGCAAATCCCATAATACCGCCGAGAAGAGCACGGTCCGTACCATGACCGTGATAGGTTTTGGCAAAAGATCCATAAAGGGTAAATTCTACTTTTTTAAGAGAACCGGTGAGAAGCTTTCTTGCAAGCAGAGCGATTCTGGCAGCTCCCGCAGTATGGGAGCTTGATGGTCCGATCATATTCGGTCCCATGACATCAAAAACACTGATAAAAGACATAGTAAACCTCCTGTAAAATAATTGTTTCACGTAAGTAAAAAGGATTGACGTCTTATTAGTTATATTGTACCATCAACTTATGAGTGAAACAAATTCATAGATTTTATGAAGACGTTGAAAATTTTTCATAATGGAGTCAGAAGATGGAATTACGTCAATTACAGACTTTTACACAGATCGCGCAGATGCAGAGCTTTTCCAGAACGGCAGAGATGCTGGGGTATTCGCAGTCGGCAGTGACGGTTCAGATCCGCCAGCTGGAAAACGAACTTGGGAAAAGGCTGTTCGACAGGACAGGAAAGAAAGTGGTGCTTACCCCGCAGGGGGAAGAATTTCTGGAGCATGCCAACCGGATCCTTTATGATGTTCATCAGGCGAAAGCATCCATGAATGATACGGATGAATTGAAAAATCCACTTCACATTGGGACGATCGAGTCTCTGTGTACGGTGAAATTTCCAAAGATCATAAGGAAATTCAGGGAACAGTATCCCAGGGTTTCTATCCGGATCACGGTAGATTCTCCGGAAAAGCTGATCCAGATGATGGAACATAATGAACTGGATCTGATTTATATTCTGGATACACCAAGATGGGACAGCAACTGGATCAAGGTGATGGAGAAGGCAGAACCGGTTATGTTTGTGACATCAGTCAGTCACCGGCTGGCAAAAGAAAGAAATTTATTGCTTGATGATCTGCTGAAAGAGTCTTTTTATCTTACAGAGCGCAATGCCAATTACAGGCAGGCACTTGATGGTCAGCTGGCGTTAAGAAGAAAAGAGCTTTCTCCGATGCTGGAGATCAGTGATACTGCATTTATCAAAAAAATGCTGGTGCGTGGGGGAGGTGTTTCATTCCTGCCGCGTTTTGCAGTGGAAGATGATATTGAGAAAAAGAAACTTATACTTTTGGATGTGAAAGATATAGAAATTACGATGTATCGCCAGATTTTTTATCATAAGAATAAGTTCAGAACAAAAGAGATGGAGAAATTTACAGAGTTTGCACTGGAGGATAACTAAGAAAAAATATAGCTATGGATAAGAAAAAATATACTGGGAGAATCCGGAACAAGACAATACTGGTATTTATTGTTGTGTTTATCGGGATAAACATTGCGGTGCATTTGCAGACAATGAACCGTGTAAATGAAGAAAAACTAAAAGCGACTTATACAGCGGAGGCTACAGTCCGGAGAATTGAGGCGCAGCTTAATAAATATCTGTCGAAATCCGATCTGCTGAAGCAGATTATTGAGTCTGGAAGTACGATATCCGATGAGCATTTTACGGAGCTTTCCGGATTTATGATGGCCGATGATGGTGTGATCGATGCCATTGAACTGGCAAAAGACGGTACAGTATCGTCTGTGTATCCGCTGACAGGGAACGAAGAAGCAATGGGACTTGATATACTTATCGATCCGGAGCGGAAGATAAGTGCAACGATTGCAAAGGATAGTGGGGAATATACGATTGCAGGTCCGTTTCATCTGGTGCAGGGTGGAGATGGCGCACTATTGTTCGATCCGGTTTATGTGAAAGATGAAGACGGACAGGAAAAATTCTGGGGATTTACGATTCTGGTTATTGACTGGGAGAAATTTATAGGCGAAGTCCAACTGGAGAAACTGGAGGAGGCATCCTATTATTATCAGGTATGGAAGAAGAATCCGGACACAGGTAAAAAGGTTACGATTGCGCAATGCGAGAAACCGGTGCTGGATAATGCCCTGGAAGTCGCATGTGAGGTCCCGAATGATACCTGGTATTTTGAAATCTGCCCAAAAGAAGGATGGTATTCCAAATCACAGCTCTGGATGAACACTCTGTCAGGTGCACTCCTTGCGGTCCTGATTGCGATGCTGTACTGGCAGCGCGGAATGCGAAGTTATAAAGAGGCGCGTTACGCGGAAGAAATCAAGAAGTCGGCAGAGGAAGCAAAGGCGGCGAACACAGCGAAGACAGGATTCCTTTCACGGATGAGCCATGATATAAGGACACCGTTAAATGGAATTATCGGCTTACTTAAGATTGACGCGAAGCATCCGGACGACAGAGAACAGGTAGATAAAAACCGTGGAAAAATGCTGGTAGCAGCCAATCATCTTCTGGCACTGATCAATGATGTGCTGCAGATGAGTAAACTGGAAAGTGGAGAGATGGTTCTGGCACATGAGGTGGTAAATTTAAAAGAGTTATCGCTGGATATCCTGACGATCATGGAGCAGCGTGCAGCGGAAGCTGGTGTCAATATAGAGTATGACAGAACATCGGATAAGCTGGAACTCCCGTATGTGTACGCGAGTGCGCTACATGTCCGTCAGATCTTCCTGAATGTGTACGGGAACTGTGTGAAATATAATCAGGTCGGTGGAAAAGTAAAGACGCGCCTGGAAAATTTAGGGGTGAAAGATGGGATTGTCACCTATCGATGTATCATTTCGGATACGGGAAGAGGGATGAGTCAGGAATTCCTGAAACATATCTTTGAACCGTTTGCACAGGAGCATACAGATGCAAGAAGTGTATATAATGGAACCGGACTGGGAATGGCAATTGTCAATACACTTGTCCACAAAATGAATGGTACAATTGAAGTTAGCAGCACAGAAGGAAAGGGCAGTACATTTATCATAACTCTTCCTTTCGAGGTGGCACAGGAAACGAAAAAGGTGGAGAGCCTTCCGGCAGAGGAGACTTCGAGTATCTGTGGACTCAATCTTCTGCTTGCGGAAGACAATGAGCTGAATGCAGAGATTGCAGAGGTGCTGCTGAAGGATGAAGGTGCCCGTATCACTCTGGTGAAGGATGGACAGCAGGCGTTCGATGCATTTGCCAGAAGTAAGCCTGGAACTTTTGATGCGATCCTGATGGATATTATGATGCCGAATATGAATGGAATCACCGCAACGAAACGGATCCGCGCGATGAACCGGCAAGATGCAAAAAATATTCCGATCATCGCAATGACGGCGAATGCATTTGATGAGGATGCCAGAAGATGTATGGAAGCAGGAATGAATGCACATCTGCCGAAGCCATTCCAGATGGAAAAAGTAATTGAGACAATTGCGAAATTTTGCAAAAATAAATAAAAAAATCAGTTGACAAATGGAAAATATCAGCATATACTACAGCTAATTAAAGCAATAAACCGATGAACAAGAGGAGTAAGTAAAAATATTTATTTCCAGAGAGCTGCCGGTGGTGGAAAAGCAGCAGTAAGAGTTTTTACCGAATGGACTTGTGAGGGCAGCTTGAAACTGCAAGGCAGGAGTAGACGCTGACGGGATACTCGCCCGTTACCAAGGAGATGTGTATGTTAGTACGCAGTTGAGAGGTCGGCGCAGGCCGGCAATAAGGGTGGTACCGCAGAAGTAGAATTTCAAGAGCTTTTGTCCCTGTATAAGCGAAAATCTTATACAGAGACGAAAGCTCTTTTTTCGTGCTACAAAGAGGGCGTGCACGTCCGAAAAAGAATCATTTTTGTGCTTGCACAAAGAATGATTCTTTACAGGACGTATAAGCAGTCTTCACACGACCGAGATGCAGCGTAGCGGAATCGAGGTGTGTGAAGACGCACGCCCGGAGTAAATCATTCAAAAACAAGCTTACTCAACATAAAAACAATAACGAAAATTCAGGAGGAAAGAACATGTACCCAGATTGTGATGAAATTTTAAAAATGGCACCGGATTATGATATCATTCCGGTTTGCCGTGAAATCTACGCAGACGTTATTACACCAATCACACTTCTTCGGAAGCTTGCAGCAGTCAGCAAACGCTATTATCTGCTGGAGAGCGTAGAAGGAGGCGAAAAATGGGGCCGCTATTCTTTCCTTGGTTTTGATCCGGTGATGCGTGTGAAATGCAGCTGCGGAATGGTTACGATAGAAAAGGATGGAGAAGAAACGGAAAAGGTGACAGACAAACCGCTTGAGGTGCTCAGAGAAATCTTAAAGGATTACAAAGCGCCGCGGCTTGCCGGACTTCCACCATTTGCCGGAGGTTTTGTTGGATATTTTGCTTATGCAATGATCGGATACGCAGAGCCGAAGCTGAAGATCAAAAAAGGAACCTTCAATGACTACGATATGATGCTTTTTGATAAAGTCATTGCCTACGATCACCTGAAACAGAAAATCAGCATTATCGTTAACATGAAAACAGACAAGGTGATGGAGAATTATGGAAAGGCAACCGCGCAGATCCAGGATCTGGCAAATCTGATCCGGAGCCAGCAGACAGCGGACATTCCGGTATCCAAAAGCAAGATTGATTTTACCTGCAACGTCAGCAAGGAAGAGTATTGCAAGCTGGTTGAAAAGACCAAAGAGTATATCGTGGACGGCGACATTTTCCAGGCAGTCATTTCCAGACAGTTTTCCAGTCCATATGAAGGCAGCCTGATCAATCCTTACCGGGTGCTCAGAACAACCAACCCATCTCCGTACATGGTTTATATGAAGATCGATGACGAAGAGATTATGAGTACCTCACCGGAGACGCTGGTAAGGCTGGAAAATGGCAGACTTACTACATTCCCGGTAGCAGGATCCAGACCAAGAGGGATTACCGAAGAAGAGGATCAGGCACTGGAAGCAGATCTTCTTTCCGATGAAAAAGAGCTTTCTGAGCATAATATGCTGGTAGATCTTGGAAGAAATGATCTGGGACGGATCTCCAAATTTGATTCGGTGGAAGTGACAAAATACATGATGATCCACAAGTATTCCAAGATCATGCACATCTGCTCACAGGTGGAAGGAGATATCCGGGATGACTGTGATGCACTCAGCGCGATCGAGTCGGTACTTCCTGCAGGAACGCTTTCTGGTGCACCGAAGATCCGTGCCTGCGAGATTATTGAGGAACTGGAAAGCGAAGAGAGAGGCGTCTATGGAGGCGCACTTGGATATCTGGATTTTACCGGAAATATGGATACCTGTATTGCAATCCGGATGGCAGTCAAGAAAGACGGAAGAGTCTATGTACAGGCGGGCGGCGGAATTGTAGCCGACAGTATTCCGGAAAATGAATACCAGGAATCAGCAAATAAGGCAGCAGCTGTGATGAATGCGATCAAGGCAGCAAAGGAGGTACTGGAATAATGATTCTTTTAATTGATAATTACGACAGCTTTTCCTACAATCTGGTGCAGATGGCAGGAAGTATCAACCCGGATATTAAGGTCATCCGAAATGATGAGCTTACGGTAGAAGAAATTGAGAATCTGCATCCGGATAAGATCATCTTATCTCCGGGACCGGGATATCCGAAGGATGCCGGTGTGTGTGAAGAAGTGGTACAGAAGCTGCAGGGTAAGTTCCCGATCATGGGAGTCTGCCTTGGACATCAGGCGATCTGCGAAGCCTACGGTGGTGAGATCATCCATGCAAAGGAACTGATGCATGGTAAAAAAAGCAACGTAAAAATTGACACAGCAAGTCCGATCTTTCAGGGAATGCCGGAAGAAATCGATGCGGCAAGATACCATTCTCTGGCGGCGGATACCGAAAAGATACCGAAAACTTTAAAAGTGATAGCTACTGCAGATGACGGAGAAGTGATGGCAGTCCAGCACAAAGAGTATCCGGTGTACGGATTACAGTTTCATCCGGAATCGATTCTGACACCGAAGGGAAGGAAGATTCTGGAGAATTTCCTGGGGCTGTAGAGAGGAAAGGTGTCAAAATACCTTTTGATCCCAATTCATAAAATAGCAGAGACAACAAGGCAGACAAGATGGAGGACAAAAATTATGATCAGAGAAGCAATTGCAAAGTTAACAAGAAAAGAAGATCTTACATACGAAGAGGCAAGAGGTGTCATGGAAGAAATGATGGATGGTACTGCTACGCAGGCGCAGATGGGCGGTCTTTTGATGGCACTTTCGATGCAGGGAGAGACCATTGATGAGATTACCGCATTTGCAGAAGTGATGCGTGAAAAGGGTGTGAAGATCAAACCGGAGAGGGAAGTCATTGATATCGTCGGAACGGGCGGAGATCAGGTGGGAACCTTCAACATTTCCACAACCTCTGCATTTGTAGTGGCAGCAGGCGGCGTGCCGGTTGCAAAGCATGGAAACCGCAGCGTGTCCAGCCGGAGCGGAGCAGCTGATGTTCTTGAAAAGCTTGGCGTGGAAGTTGCACTTACTGCGGAGCAGAATGAAAAAGTATTAAACGAGACTGGTATCTGCTTCATGTTTGCACCGGTTTACCACTCTTCGATGAAATATGCGGCACCGGTCAGAAAGGAGCTGGGAGTGAGAACGGTATTCAATATTCTCGGACCTCTTTCCAATCCGGCAGCGGCAACCATGCAACTTCTCGGTGTATATAATAAAGAGCTTGCAGGAACGATGGCAGAGGTACTTTCCAACCTGGGTGTAACCAGGGGCGTTGCCGTTTGTGGCGAGGACGGGCTGGATGAAATTACACTCACCGGAGAAACGGATGTACACGAAATACGTTTTGGAGAAATTACTTCTTATACGATCACACCGGAACAGTTCGGGCTGTCCAGATGCCCGCTTGCTGATCTGATCGGGGGAACACCGGAAGAAAACGCACAGATCACGATGGATATTTTGACCGGAAAAGAGACTGGGGCAAAGAGAGATGTGGTTCTGATGAATGCAGGGATGGCACTTTACCTTGGAATTGACGGAATCTCGCTTGCCGAAGGCGTGGAAAAAGCAGAAGAACTGATCGAGAGCGGAGCAGCACTTAAGAAGTACGAAGAGTTCCGTGAGGCAACAAAAGCAGTCGCAGCAAAATAGGAGAGGGCAATGATTTTAGAAAAGATTGCAGCAGATACGAAGCTGCGTGTGGAAAAAGCAAAAAGAAAGGTTCCGTATTCGGAAATCTGCAGAAGGGCAATGGCGATGGATGCCAATACTGGATTCCCATTTGAAAAGGCACTTGCAGAGCCGGGAATCCATTATATCTGTGAGGTGAAAAAAGCGTCCCCGTCAAAGGGTGTGATCGCGCAGGATTTCCCGTATCTGGAGATTGCGAGGGAGTATGAAAAAGCAGGGGCAGCTGCGATTTCCTGTCTGACAGAGCCAAAATATTTTCAGGGGAAGGACACTTACCTGAAAGAGATTACGGAAAATGTATCGATCCCGGTGCTCAGAAAGGATTTTACCATTGATGAGTATATGATCTATGAGGCAAAGACACTGGGGGCTTCGGTGGTGCTTCTGATCTGTGCACTTCTGGATACCGAGACACTGAAAAGATACATAAAAGTTGCGGATCGGCTTGGTCTTTCCGCATTGGTGGAAGTCCATGATGAAGAAGAAATGCAGTCAGCGATTGAAGCAGGAGCAAGGGTAATCGGTGTAAATAACCGGAATCTGAAGGATTTCACCGTGGATATCGGTAACAGCATCCGGCTCCGTGGTCTGGCACCGGAAAATGTACTTTTCGTGGCAGAAAGTGGGATCAAGACAGCAGAGGATATTTCAAAGCTTCGTGAGGCGAAAGTGAACGGCGTGCTGATCGGTGAGACTTTGATGAGAAGCCTGGATAAGAAGGTAGCACTGGAAGAGTTGAATGGTGGAAGTTTATAAAATGGGAAAAACAAAAATTAAAATATGTGGTCTGAAAAGACCGGAAGATATTCAGATGGTCAATCGTCTGAAACCGGATTTTGCCGGATTCGTATTTGCAGGAAGCAAGCGAAAAGTTGACAAAGAGCAGGCAAGGAAATTACGTGAGGCGTTGGATCCGGATATCCCGGCAGTTGGAGTGTTTGTAAATGAAACGATTCAAAATGTCACAGAACTTTGCCGGGAAAAGATCATCCAGATCGTACAGCTTCATGGGGACGAGGATGCATATTATATAGAAGAGATCCGAAAGAATCTGCCGGATATCCCGCTGATCAAGGCAGTAAGGGTGCAGTCTAAAGAGCAGATTCTGGAGGCAGAAAAGCTGGATGTGGATTATCTGCTTCTGGATACTTATGTAAAAGGGCAATATGGTGGCAGCGGAACCGGTTTTGACAAGGCACTGATCCCAAAGCTTACAAAGCCATATTTTCTTGCAGGTGGTCTGGATGCAGAAAATGTAAACGAAAATATTTCCAGATATAATCCGTTTGCGGTGGATGTAAGCAGTGCGGTCGAAACGGATGGCGTGAAGGATGAAACAGAAATAGAGGAATTCATAGAAAGGGTACGAAATCATGAGTAAAGGAAGATTTGGAGAATACGGTGGACAGTATGTGCCGGAGACGCTGATGAATGCAGTGCATGAGGTAGAAGAAGCATACGAGAAATATAAAAATGATCCGGAATTTAACCGGGAACTGGATGATCTGTTAAAGAACTATGCAGGACGCCCGTCACTTTTGTATGAGGCAAAGAAGATGACCAGAGATCTTGGCGGAGCAAAGATTTATCTGAAACGTGAAGATCTGAATCATACCGGTGCACATAAGATCAACAACGTTTTAGGTCAGGTGCTTCTGGCAAAGAAAATGGGGAAAACCCGTGTCATTGCAGAGACCGGAGCTGGACAGCACGGCGTGGCAACAGCGACAGCAGCAGCACTGATGGATATGGAATGTGAAATCTATATGGGAAAAGAGGATACGGACCGTCAGGCACTGAATGTCTATCGTATGGAACTTCTTGGAGCAAAGGTACACGCAGTTACAAGCGGAACCATGACGCTCAAAGATGCGGTCAACGAGACGATGAGAGAATGGGCAAACCGTATGGATGATACTCTTTATGTATTAGGTTCTGTTATGGGACCACATCCATTTCCAATGATCGTCCGTGATTTCCAGAAGGTCATCGGAGAAGAGATCAAAGCGCAGATGCTGGAAAAAGAAGGTCGTCTTCCGGATGCTGTGATTGCCTGTGTCGGAGGCGGAAGCAATGCGATGGGAACATTTTATGAATTTATTCCGGATAAGGAAGTCCGGCTCATCGGATGTGAGGCAGCAGGACTTGGTGTGGATACTGAGAAAAATGCGGCAACGATCGCAAATGGTACAACTGGTATTTTCCATGGTATGAAATCTCTGTTCTGCCAGAACAAAGACGGACAGATCGCACCGGTTTATTCAATCTCCGCAGGACTGGATTATCCGGGAATCGGACCGGAGCATGCAATGCTTGCAGACGAAGGAAGAGCACAGTATGTACCGATCACCGATGAAGAAGCGGTTAATGCATTTGAATATCTGTCCAGAACCGAGGGAATCATCCCGGCAGTAGAAAGTGCACATGCGATCGCCTATGCGATGAAGCTGGCACCGACGATGGACAAGGACAAGATCATCGTTGTGACCGTATCCGGACGTGGAGACAAAGACGTAGCGGCAATTGCAAGATACAGAGGAGTGGAAATCTATGAATAAGATAAGCGAAGCATTTGAAAATAAAAAAGCATTTATCCCATTTATCACAGGAGGGGATCCGTCCCTGGATGTGACGAAAAAACTGATCCTTGCAATGCAGGAGGCAGGAGCAGACCTGATCGAGGTCGGAATCCCGTTTTCTGATCCGATCGCAGAAGGACCGGTGATCCAGGAGGCTGATGAACGTGCACTTGCCGCAGGATGTACTCTGGATAAATTATTTGACATGATTAAAGAAATCAAAGATGAAATCCATATTCCGATGGTGTTCATGACCTATGTCAATCCAATCTACACCTACGGAAAAGAAAAATTCATGCAGCGCAGTGTGGAATGTGGCATGGCAGGCGTGATCGTACCGGATGTTCCTTTTGAAGAAAAGGGAGAGCTTTCAGGAGTATGTAAGGAATATGGGATCGAACTGGTATCTCTGATCGCGCCGACCTCCCATGAAAGAATCAAAATGATTGCAAAAGAAGCGGAAGGATTTCTCTATTGCGTGTCTTCCCTTGGTGTTACCGGAGTCAGAAAGCAGATTACAACCAATATCGGTGAGATGATCGAGAAGGTAAGAGAAGTGACAGATATTCCTTGCGCGGTAGGTTTTGGAATTGCCGAGCCGGAGCAGGCAAAGGAGATGGCATCCCTTTCCGATGGTGCGATCGTGGGATCGGCAATCGTGAAGATCGTCGCAAAGTATGGCGAGGATTGTGTGCCGTATGTGGCTGAGTATGTGAAGAAAATGAAAGCGGCTGTAGAAGAAGCCGGAAAATAAAGAAATATGGGAAATGGCTGTCCGGGTGGCAGCCATTTTGTGTGCATATGGAAAAATACTGATTTTGGCTAGGATGTATTACGAAAATTTATCTGAAGAGCAGGGAGAGAATAATATTTTCTACGTCATCTTGCGAAGTCCCAAAAAAGGATTTATACTAAAAACTAGCAGAAAATCATAATAGGAAAGAAGGAAATAAAAGATGGAAAATTTCACATTTTATGCACCGACTTATTTTGCTTTTGGTAAGGATACAGAAAATGATACCGGAAAGTATGTAAAACGTTTTGGCGGAAGCCGTGTATTGCTCCATTATGGCAGAGGTTCTGTCATTCGTTCCGGACTTTTGGACCGTGTTAAGAAATCTCTGGACGCGGAAGGAATTTCTTATGTAGAATTAGGCGGCGTAAAGCCAAATCCGAGAAGTGGTCTTGTATATGAAGGAATTGATCTGTGTCGGAAAGAAAAAGTAGACTTTGTACTTGCAGTCGGAGGCGGAAGTACCATTGATTCTGCAAAGGCGATTGCGGCAGGTGCGGT
>OLPG01002418.1_pt1 | contig 13209 bp, 8 predicted proteins | sample 1672311 | NCBI WGS metagenome assembly OLPG01 (sample SAMEA3136670, study PRJEB25190) | human gut metagenome | biome: human gut; feature: human-associated habitat; material: faeces | place: Austria | collected 2013
AGAAGTAGTACAAATACGCTCTTGAGTTCTCAAACCACCACCACTCACCCACCTCACGGAACCCCAGCCGGGGAACCACTCGCTGAGCGGCAGCAAAAGACAAACTTACAGCACAAACCGGTTCCACGCAACCCGGCACCCCGCAAACACCGCCAAAACCCCTGCAAAACAACACATCCACCGGCGTGTCGAAAACACCTCTGAACGACCGTAAGACCGGTCCGGAACCCGAAGACAACGACCACACGAACCAAAAACAAACACCACACGGCGTGTCACCACCACATAAGGAACACATGAGGAATCCAACACCGCTTTACGAAGGCAAAAATAGACTTGGCCGCACTGGAAGTGACATACGCAATGGAATACACGTCGAAATACAGCGAGGGCCGCCGACTGGGGAAGTCGACAGCCCTCGCTGTATTTCAGTTGTTATTCAGTTATTGATGTTGACCCACTAGAAGAAAGCGAAATCAGGCGGAGATTTCAGCCTTGGCCTTCTTGCGATCCATGTAGCGCTTGATAGCCAGAGCCTCAAGTGCAATCACCAGAACAGCGGTCACGCCCCAAGCCACGTACATGGCAGTCTTCCAGATCGGGGTATCGACCTTCGGCTCACCATCTGCATACTGCCAGCTGTTGGCGGCGGTGTACAGAATGTTGTGAGCAGCGGTACGCATGGCCTTCACGGAGGTTGCAGACTTGTCGGTAATGTGGTTGGTGATCTTGGTGGTGGCCAGCATGGAATCGTTGCCGTTACGGATCTCCTGATCACCATTCTGGTAGCCGTAGCCGCCGAAGTAATCGGTCAGAACGAAGCCCTTGAAGCCCCACTCGTCACGGAGCACGGTGTTCAGCAGGTTGTTGGAGGCACCGGCATAGGTATAACCGATGTAGTTGAAGGAGCTCATCACAGCCTGTGCGCCGCCTTCCTTCACGCTCATCTCGAACGGCTTGAGGTAGATCTCGCGGATGGCCTGCTCGTCCGCCCAGGTGCACACCATGTTGGTACGGTTGGTTTCCTGATCGTTCAGAGCGAAGTGCTTCATGAAGGAATACACGCCCTTCTCCTTAGCGCCGGCGATCTCGTGGGAAGCCATAACACCGGAGAGCAGGGAGTCCTCGGAGAAGTACTCGAAGGTACGGCCGGAGAAAGCGCCACGGTGGATGTTCATAGCCGGAGCGTACCAACCAGCAACGTGCATGTCATGAGCCATGTCGCCGATCATCTCGCCGAACTGCTTGGCCAGATCCTTGTTCCAAGTGCAGGCGAATGCGGTGGAAGCCGGGAAGCCGATGGAGCCAACGCCGGTGAAGTTGTTGTTCAGCGAGGCCGGACCGTCAGCATCGGTGAGCTGGATCTTGCCAACGGAGGAGACAGCCGGGGTGCCGTAGCCACCGTTGGCGATGAGGTTGTCCATATCATCGAAGGTCAGCTGGTCAAGCAGCTTCTCCCAATCAGCATCGTCGTAATCCTTGCCGTACATGTCAGCCAAGCGGAGACCATTCTTGGCACCGGTGGTCGGCATTTCGTCGGAATCATCGTCATACTTGGTCGGATCATAGTTGCCGTTGTTGGTGAAAGCAGCCTTGACTTCGTCGCTCATGGAGAAGTTGGTCGGGGCTGCGGTGGCTTCAGCGTAGTTCGCGAAGTGATTGGCGCGGGACAGATAGGTCACATCGCCAGCGGCATAGTCGAACTGGTTGGTAGCCACGGTCTGATCATCGTTGTGGGTGTTCGACTCGGAGTCGTAGGTGATGGTGTCAGCAACGTTGATCCTCTTGGAATCGATCACATGGTGAGAATCGGACTGGATAGAGATGACGTAATCACCCTTCTCCAGCACCCAAGCCTTGGCATCCTTGTTGTCATAGGAAGCCATATCGTCATCATCGAACTCGATCTTCACAGTCTCAGAGGCGCCCGGCTCAAGCTTCCCGGTCTTCTCGAAAGCGACGAGGTTCTTGGAGGCCTTCTCGATACCGCCATCGGTGTACGGCGGGTTGTAGTAGACCTCAACAACGTCCTTGCCGGCGGTGTCGCCAGTGTTGGTGACGGTCACATCAAACGTGACATTGCCATCCTTGTGGAAAACGTCACCCATCTTCTGCTCAAAGCTGGTGTAAGACAAGCCGTAACCGAACGGATAGATGACCGTGTCATCGTAGTTGATCAGACCTTCATCGGCTGCAGTCTCATAGAACTTGTAGCCCACATAAATACCTTCGACATAGTTAACGAAGGACGGAAGCACGGTAGTTTCCTGACCGGTGAAGCCGGTGTACTTAGCAGCCAGATCGTCGACGTTATCGTAGATGAATGCACCATCGGCACCAACGGAAGACGAGCTGGCAGCAGCAGCGCCATCAGTGTTGTTAAACACTGGGGTCTTGGTCAGATCCTTAACGAACGTGTCGGAAGTCTTGCCGGACGGGTTGGTTTCGCCAGCGAGCACGTCACCGAGTGCGGAGAAGCCGGTCTGGCCTGCAGGCGGGCACCACAACACGGACTTGATCTGCGGGTAGTTGCTCAGGAAGTCGAACTGGAAAGCATTTGCACCGTTATAGACGAGCGTGACCTTGTCGAAGTTCTTGGTGACCAAGTCAATCATGTCGCGCTCAGTCTTGCTCAGCTGCAGGAAGTGCTCACCATCCTGGAAGTCATCATAATCCTTGGAGTTGTTCTTGTAGGTAATGGTTTCAGCCTTCATGTTGGTCGGCAGATCAGCACCTTCGCCACCGACACGGGTGATCACCACAACAGCCTCATCGGAGAAGCTCTTGGCGTCAGAAATCAGCGAATCGGAATATTGGCCTGCCGGAACCTCAGGCAGGGTCCAATCCTGGGACCACATAGCAACAACCGGACGGTCCGCACGATAGTCGGCGTACAGCTTGCTCAGATCGGCGTTGGTTTCAAGACCAGCTTCCTTCATGCCATCAAGCAGGGAAACGGTGTCGTACTGGTCAGACATGGAGCCGGAGCCGGTGCCTCCATAGACCGGGTTGGTGGAGCCCCAACCGAACACGTTGACCTTCTTGTTGCTCAGCGGCAGGTTGGAATCATCATTCTTCAGCATGGTGATAGCTTCCGACTGCACTTCCTTGGCCAGCTCATTAGCCTTGGAAACAGTAGCGTCAGACAGCATGTACTTCGTGAGGGTCGCGTTGTTGAGCAGCGTCGCCATCGGACCGGACAGCATCATGGAAACCGCGACGACAATACCGACCAGCGCCACAAGCCAAGACTCGGAGTGGATGATCTTACGGGTCGCGACTTCCTTCACCGTCTTCTTATTGACGGCGAAAGTGACAATCAGCGCGAGCACAAATAGCACGCCAATCGCAATCAGGTACGGCGTCAACGAACCGATAACGTTCATGACGTCAGCCATGTTGATTTGCAGCATGGTCTGCCTCCTCCTTGATTCTCATAACCGAACGACATGCAGGCTCCGATTCCCTCATCGAAACCAGAAATCGCGTAACGCTGCCCCGCGTCGCATGATTTCCAGAAGTGAAGACACTTCTTCATGTCGATATCTCGATTTCACCAAAATCCGCGGAAAAGTGCTCTGATTTTTTCCCAGCCTGTCGTTTCGCGTGCATAATCTGCATACCACTTGCGCATGCAAAACTACCGTTCGTGCACATATACGCGCACATATAGTTCTGTTGCATGATTGCGTATGCAACAATATGCATTCCTCCGCAGATTGTTGCAAATCCTTGCTTGTTTTACTGAATATCGTTGCTCTATTGCGCAAATCTCAGTTCTTAATCGAACTTTGGATACACGATCGCGGTTTTTATGATGATTTCGGCACGCTGCGGCGAACTGTTCCAACGGCAACTCACGCAAGGCAAGTACCATGGATGCCATGAGCGACTTAAGCGCATTGAATCTGGAGGCGGGCAGCCTTGTTGGCGGATATACGTTGATTTCACGGCTTGGATCGGGGGCAATGGGATCGGTCTGGCGTGTGCGCGATGACGGCGGACACCAGTATGCGATGAAGATCTTGCGCGATTCCCTTGCCGAGGAAGATGCATCCGGCGAACGTTCCCGCGATCAGCTGACCGCACGCGAGCGCCTGCGCAGGGAGGCGATGGCGCTGCAGAAAGTGCGTCACCCCGGCGTGTGCGGCATTGTGGACATGGAATTGGATGATGCGCTGGCTTTTATCGTAACCGAGCTGATCGATGGCAAGAATCTGCGTGAGGATGTGCGAGTCAACGGCCGGTATGTGGGCGACGATCTGGAACGGTTGGGACGCAAGCTGATCGAGGCGGTGAAGGCCGTGCATGCGGCCGGTATTGTGCACCGCGATATCAAACCGACGAATGTGATGGTGTCGAATACCGGACCGGTGTTGGTGGATTTCGGTATTGCCATGGGCGAGGGCGAAAGCCATGTGACGCGCACGGGTTTGGTTATGGGCACTCCGGGATTCATCGCACCGGAAATCATTGATGGCGCGGAATCCGATGAAATGAGTGACTGGTGGTCGGTAGCGAGCGTGCTGGCGTTTGCCGCTACCGGCGAACCGGTGTTCGGCACGAAGCCGATGATGGCCGTGTTGGAGCGTGCCGCTGCGGGAAGCGCGAATTTGGTCGGGCTTCCGGCGGGAACCATGGCCGCGTTCCGTTCAGCGTTGAATCCGGATCGTACGAAACGTTGCACGCCCGACGAATTGTTGCAGGCGATTGCGTTGGATGCGTTGAATCCGCAAGCTTGGGATGCTGCGGATACCGCTTCGGATTCGGGTTCCACTGCCGGCATATCGGAGGCGATGCCCCCTTTTGCTGAATCGCCTGACAATCCACGAGAGCTTTGGCGGGCGCTGGATCATATAACGGGCGAAGACGCCATCGGGACGCGCACATTGCCGCAATTCGTTGAGGCCACACAGACCATCGGCACAACCGGTATTGCTGACATAACCGATACTGTTATTGCCGATGCGTCCGATGCCGGTACCTCGGTCATGGATATCAACGCACATACCACGACGATTCCTCTTGGCACCGGCACGCGGGTGATGCCGGTGCAGGATGCGTGGAATCCCACTCAAGAAGCCACACAAATCGATCCGGCCATCAAACCGGCGTTGCAACGCATTGCCAACCAGCGACCACCGGCGGTAATACCGAATGCGTCGGTTGAAAAGGCGCAAAACGTGCAGGCGCAAGACATACCAACGTCCACTATGCCAGTTATGCCGGCCACTCCGATTACGCAGGCATCCCCAGCGGCCCCGCTCAACCTGAATGCGCCGCAACCGCCGAATCCGGCCGACGTGCTTCGTGGCGAACTGTTGAGCCGAGGCACGCTCCTCTGCGCGCTTCTGGCCATTCCTGTGGCGCTGTTCGGCTTATTCTCGCCTTGGCTGGCCTGGGCTGCGGGTGCACTACTGGCTTGGCTGCTCGCCACCATCGGATTCAATATGGAAGCGCAGCTGGAGCGTGAAGGCCGCCGTGGAGGCAACCGAAAAGCCTCCGACTGGCTCGCACGCGCGGCCACGCTGCCTTGGCATGTGCTCAAAGGGTTGGGCTATGCGGTGCCACGCGCATTGATCATGGCTGCGATCGCCACATTGGGATTGGCGATCGCCACAGTCGCGCTGCAATTACCGTTCGCCATGGTGGATACCTCGATATTCGGATTCACGATTCCACTGCCAACTTGGATTGAAGGACCGGTTTCGCAAAGCGGCGTCGTCCAAGCCGGCTGTTGCGCCATCGGTTGGCTGATATGCGCTCTCACTCCGGGGGCTCTGGCGCTGCGATTGGGAGCTGGAACGCTACGTGGCCGCCCGAAATCCAGCACTCCCGCGGAATCGTATGAAATGTAGCGAAAAACAAGAATCGGCAAACGTTTGCAATCCTCAGAAAAACATCAGACAATCGCACGTAGTATGACAACGTAAGCTTTTACGAAATACTTCATTCAGCGATAGCACGCCCACACTACTATGGTGCGCAACAAACGATGAGACATCGAAAGGAATGTGGATGGCCCAGAACAGTAAGGATGCGCAGAAGCGCGTCAGCCGCGCCGAGCGTAGGGCCGCTGAGGCCGCGGCCATGAAGGCCCGCGCCGAACAAATGGAAAAGGAACGCAAGCAGCAGACCATCATCGGCGCCATCGTGGTGGCCGTGCTGGTGATCCTGGTGGCGATCGGCGCGTTCACCGTGTATCACAACATGCACAAGAATACCGAAACCCAGGCTTCCACCCAAACCGTGGAAGAGGCATATGACAAGCTGCAGAAGGTCAAAAACACGCCAAAGCTCGTCGACGACAAGGGCGGATTGCTGCTTTCGAAGAATGGTTACGGCAAGTCCGTCGACGGCGCTCCGACGGTCGCGATCTACATGGACTTCCTGTGCCCGGGTTGTGGCAATCTGCATCGTCAGCTTGATGCGGATCTGCAGAAGATGGTCGATGCGGGGCAGATCAATCTTGATTTGCATTTCATGGCGTTCATGGACAAATGGTCCACCGACGAATATTCAAGCCGTGCCGCGAATGCCGCAATCTACCTGGCCGAGCATGACAGCAATCCGACGCATCTGATCACGTTCATGGAAAAAATGTACGCCGAGGATTTCCAGCCTGAGGAAAGCTCGAACTACAAGTCAGTCAGCGATGATCAGATCAAGGAACAGATGATCGCCTCGGGAGTGTCTGAGGATGTTGCGGACAAGGCGTTCGACCGCGACTACCAGGATTGGCTTGACGCCATCGACACCTATACGCCGAAGCGTTCCGAACTGTGGAACACGTCCGGAACCTACAAAGACAGCATGACCACCCCAACGGTGACCATAAACGGCAAGTTCTGGAATATGAACCAGCTGAGCACCGCGCAGGAGACCATCGAGGAAGGCTTGCTGGAGGCCATCGGAATCAAGTCAGACGATATTGGAAAGGAAGGCGTAATGCCCTCCATCGGCTCCGACAAGGATCCGATCTCCAACACCACTGGCGAGTGATTAGCCCCACTCAATCCTGACAATCGAAAAATAATGCCCCCTACTCGCCAGCGTGCCAGCCAAAGCGCAGTTCTAAGTTGACGGCATCGGGCACGCTGGTTATGCTATTCAATCGTTGCCATTTTTATGCATTATGCTAGAAAGCGGCACAAGCCTCCTTAGCTCAGATGGCCAGAGCGGCCGCCTTGTAAGCGGCAGGTCGTCGGTTCGATCCCGACAGGAGGCTCGAAACCCGTTTCAACGGGCTTTGACCTCTTACCATGGGTAAGTGATCCAGAAGCCTTCCCCCAACTTATGGCTTCTGGCGACCGGACGAGGCTTCCCCCAACCTGCCTTGTCCGGACAGGGGGCAGGACATCCCCTTCTCTCCTGCCCCCTTTTTCTTTATTCCTTTTCCTCGAAAATGTGGCGGTATAGATAAAACCAGCGGATCCCATGCCATTCGTCCCGATCTGACCGTTACAATGACGGCGATGTAGACAGTCGCTGGAAAGAGGACGTATGACGAGAAGGTGGACCCCCCGGAGATTTGTGACGCTTCGGCGTGTTCGTGTGACGGCATGCGTGGTCTCATTGACGCTCGCCTCGACGCTCGCATTCGGCGTAAGCGCGCGCAAAACCGTAGCTCTGACCATCGATGGCGAAACCACCACCGTAACCACATACGCAATGAGCGTCGACCGTCTGCTGCAGGAACGCGGCGTGAAGGTCAAAACGCATGATCTTGTGGAATCCACCAGCCCCACCAGCATGCTGAGCAACCATGACGTGGTTACGGTACGAAGCGCCTACCAGACCACCATCACCATCAACGGGCAGGAAGTGCCCTTCTGGACAGTGGCGACCAGCGCCGAACAGCTAATCGGCTTTTTCGAACAAAACGAAGCAGACGCGGCAAAAGTCACCGTCAATATCGACAACGTGTACAACAAACTCACCGGCGGACTGATCATCAACCAAAACGGGCCGGTCACTGTCATCGCAGACGGACAAAGCTCCGAAGCACCAAATGGTAAACTGCCGGCGGCCTCCATTCTTGACTCCAAAGGCATCACGCTGAACAAGGAGGATCGCGTCAGCGTCGAAAAAGACAACGGCGAGACGATCCTGCGCGTCCGCCGCGTGACGCACGGCGAGGAGACACGCACGAAAGCGGTGCCATTCGGCACGCAAACCATCATCGACCCCAGCCTGCAGCCTGGCGAAGTCGTAGTCAGGCAGGAAGGTGAGGAAGGTGAAATCCAGCAAACGTACGACGTTACGTATGTGGACGGCGAGAAGGAAAGCGAGACGCTGACCAACGAAACGACCACGAAAATCGCCCTTGACCGGATCATCGCAGTAGGACCGGCAGCATCTTCCGACGATTCGGGGTCAGATGGCGGATCCGACAATTCCGGAGATACTGGCAATTCCGACAATACCGGGAAAAACGATAATTCGGATAAGAACAGCAATTCCGATAATTCCGACAAGAAAAACGATTCGAACAACAATTCCGATAATACGGACAATTCGAGCGACAACAAGAAAGACGACAGCAAGAAGGACGATTCCGAATCAAAAACGGACCCGGATCCGACACCAACTCCAGACCCGACCCCCACGCCGAATCCGACACCTACGCCGAATCCGACACCGACGCCCACCCCGACACCGCAACCTTCCGATCCTTCAGCGGGATGCCGCCTCTACCACCCCTCCCCCGCGCAGGCACAGGTCTACGCGGCCGGAGCCGCGGCGCAATATGGCTGGACCGGACAAAACTGGACCGATCTGGTGAAACTGTGGACCCGCGAATCGCGCTGGCTGTGGTATGCGGAAAACGCATCTTCCGGAGCTTACGGCATCCCGCAATCGCTTCCAGGCAGCAAAATGGCGGCATTCGGCGCAAACTGGCGTGACGATGCGGCCGTACAGATCGACTGGGGCCTAAGCTACATCGCGCAATGCTACGGCAGCCCATCGAAAGCATGGGAACATTCCGAACAAATTGGATGGTATTAAACAACGCCGATCGCAACAATACGCAAACGTAACAACGCACACTTTTTCATACCAGTTGAACGGATAATGAGGTAATGACAGAAAACGCGAACGAAACCAACGAAACCGACGAAACTATGCAAGGCCGCCTGTTGGGGGCTGCTGACATTCGCCGTATCGCAGCCGAGGCCGGTATCAGCCCGACAAAAAAATTCGGGCAGAATTTCGTAATCGACCCGGGCACGGTTCGTCGTATCGTGCGCGAGGCGGGTGTGACCGCCGACGATCATGTGCTGGAAGTCGGACCTGGATTGGGTTCGCTGACATTGGCGATTTTGGAAACTGGGGCGACGATGACCGCCGTGGAGATCGACCCGCCCGTTGCGGAACGACTGCCCGGCACCATCGCCGAGTTCATGCCGGACGCGGTGGATCGTTTCTGCGTAGTCAACCGTGATGCACTGACCGTAACGCCGGAAAATCTGCCTGATTTCAATAATGACGATTCATTCACTCTCGTCGCAAATCTGCCATACAACGTGGCCACGCCGATTCTGCTGACGCTGCTGGAACGTTTCGACAATCTCGGAACTTTTCTGGTGATGGTGCAGAAGGAAGTCGCGGACCGACTGAGCGAAAAGCCCGGTTCAAAGATCTACGGCACTCCAAGCGTGAAGCTCGCATGGTACGGCACCGCGGAACGCGTGGGCATTATCGGGCGCAATGTGTTCTGGCCGGCGCCGAATGTGGATTCCGCGCTGGTGCTGTTCAAACGATACGAGGGCGGGCACACGCCTTCCGCCAACAATCCCGACGGTTCCGTGGTGGATCGCGAAACCGTGTTCCGTCTCATCGACGCCGCATTTGGGCAGCGACGCAAAACCCTGCATGCTGCGTTGAAGAAAGTCGTACCTTCCGAAGCGTTTGAACGGGCAGGCATCGATCCGACACGACGTGGCGAGACGCTTACCATCGACGAATTCGTGACACTGGCACGCGCCATGGGCGAGGTGCCGGAAGCATGAGCGGCAACGGCAACGCAATCAATGAAGTCAGTGTGGACTGCCCTGCAAAAACGAATCTGACCTTGCACGTGGGGACGCCACGCAGCGAATGGGGTGGCCGGCACGAGCTGGACACCATTTACTGCGCCGTCGGCGTATACGACACCGTCACCGCCAGCCGTAAAAAGCCCGGAGCCGGTTTCTCCTTGAATCTTGATGGCGCATATCTTGGCGATCTGGCCTCATCCGGCAGCGACATGCGACGCAACCACGCAGTGCTCGCCCTGTTCGCCATGGCCGAAGCGAGCGGCCATGAACCGGACGTGGCGTTGAACATCGAAAAACGCATTCCCGTCGGCGCAGGCATGGCGGGGGGTTCCGCCGATGCGGCCGCCACGATTCTGGCGTTGAACACGCTATGGAATCTTGATTGGCCTATCGAACGGTTGCAACAGGTCGCCGCTACATTGGGCGCGGATATGCCGTTCTGCCTGACCGGAGGCTACGCGCGAGGCACAGGCTTCGGCGAGCAGATCGAACAGCTCAGCAAGCACAGCAACGACGTGCGCGAATTGACGAAACAGGGCTTTGCGGGCCGTCTGCTGGTCGGCGCGTATCAGGCGGAACTGCGCACGCCGGAAGTGTATGCCATGTTCGACCAAATCGGCGCCGGCGCAGGAGACAACAATCATCTGCAACAAGCGGCGATCTCACTGCACCCACGCAGCGGACAGGCAATCGACGAAGCGTTGCTGGCAGGCGCAAAGCAAGCGTTCGTCTCCGGATCCGGCCCTTCCGTAATCGCATTCGTACCAACCGACGATGCCGCACGCGCCGTGCAGTCGGCATGGCAGCAAAGCCGTTGCGTCGACCGTATCATCGCCTCCAAGGCGCCGGCCCATCCGATTGTGCATATCATCGCGTAACAGTAAGGTTGAAATCAACCGTTTTTTGGAGAAGGACTCGTACATGACTCAGGCTAACGACGAGCGCGCCGCGCGCAAACAGTACATTCGCAGCCGTCAGAAGGTGGTGTTCGCCATCATCGGCACCATTTTGGCGGTCGCATTGGTAATTTCCTTGCTGTTCTTCTTCCATGTTGGAGGATTGGGCAAAGTCAAATCGGCTGCGGTACAACCGAATTACGGCCAGCAGGCTCCTTGTGCCGCTCAGGAACAGGACGGCAGCAAAGGCAAGTACGTGGAGAACCGCAACATCACCGTGCGCGTGCTCAACGGCACTGAATTCTCCGGCTTCGCACAAGCCGTCAGCAGCGCGCTGCAGAATCGCGAGTTCAACACCCAGGCCGCCGGCAACTACACCAGTTCCAAGGTGGAGCGCACGATGATTATCTTCGGTAAGAACGCCATTAATCAGGCGTACACGGTGAACAGCAACTTCACCGACGCGAAAATGGTGATGGACGATCGTGAGGATATGCTAATCGACGTTGTGGTCGGCGCGACCTTCGACAATCTGCAGAATCAGAAGCAAGTGCCGACCGCCGGTAAGAAGATCGAAAGCTTCGAAGGATGCGTTACCGTCGACAAGATGACCGACGTGCAGAAGGCTCCCGAACACGACGCAGTTTGATTTGCTGAGTCTGTGGATTTGCAGATTTGCAGACTGACCGCACGATTCTGTTTTTCATTCGAAAATGCAAATCGTGCGGCCAAAATATTGAAATCGTGCGATCAGAAGGCAGATTATTCGGACTGCTGCTCCTCGTACCAGCGATTCAACTCGGCAACAGCGACATCACGCTCGACCGGGCCGTTATCGAGACGATATTCCAACATGTGCTTGTACGCCTTGCCAACCAGCGGCCCCGGTTCAATGCCGAGTAGCTGCATGATTTCGTCACCGTTCAGATCAGGGCGGATCGCGTCGAAATCCTCCTTCTCCTTCAGATCGCGCACGCGCTGTTCCATCTCGTCCATCGCCGACGAAAACACCATGGCCTTGCGCTTGTTCTGCGTGGTCGCATCGGCACGCGTAAGGCGGTTCAGACGCTCGTACAGAGGGCCTGCGTCCTTGACGTAACGACGGACCGCGGAATCCGTCCACGGCTCCTCCACGTAGCCATGGAAGCGCAAGTGCAGATTGACCAGCTCGCTGACATCCTCGACCATATGATGGTCAAAATGCAGCGCCTTCAAACGCTTGCGGGTCATTTTCGCACCGACCGCATCATGATGATGGAAACTCACCTTGCCGCCCGCCTCGAAACGACGGGTTTTCGGCTTGCCGATGTCATGCATGAGCGCAGCCAAACGCAACGTCAGATCCGGAGCTGGCACAGGGCCGTCCGGGCCGGTTTCAAGAGCGACAGCACGATCAATGACGATCATGGTGTGCTCGAACACGTCCTTATGACGATGATGTTCGTCAATTTCGAGCTGCAATGCCGGAATTTCCGGGAAGACGATATCCGCAAGACCGGAATCGACCAACGCTTCGATACCTGCGCGCGGGCGATCGGACAGCAGCATTTTGACCAGTTCGTCGCGTACGCGCTCGGCGGAAACGATTTCAATGCGATCAACCATATCAGTCAACGCTTCGGCGGTTTCCGGTTCGATGCGGAAGCCCAGTTGCGCTACGAAACGCACGGCACGCATCATGCGCAGCGGATCGTCGTCGAATGACTGGCGAGGATCGACCGGCGTACGCAACACGCCCTTGACCAAATCGTTCGCACCGCCGAACGGGTCGACGAATTCCAATTCGGGCACGCGCAACGCCATGGCGTTCACCGTGAAATCACGGCGGGAAAGATCGCCTTCCAGCGTGTCGCCATAATTGACTTCCGGCTTGCGCGAGTCGGGGTCATACGTGTCGGAACGGTAGGTCGTTACCTCAACCTGCACTTCCGTGCCATCCTCACGACGGCGCATCGCACCCAACGTGCCGAATTTGCGCCCCATATCCCAAAAGCCATCACGCCCGAAACGGCGCAAAATATGTTCAAACTGCTCGGGACGCGCCGATGTGCAAAAATCCAAATCATGCGATTTGCGATGCAACAGCAGGTCCCGAACGGGACCTCCCACCAACGCCAATTCATAGCCTTCTTCGGCGAACATACGCCCTAATTCAATGGCCTCTGGCCACACTTCGAAGTTCACGCCATCCCTTTCCGGCACCACAAGTTTTCTGCCCTACCAGCATACCGTTACCCCACCTGCACACAGAATTGAGTATGGTTGGAATCATG
>OLPG01002434.1_pt1 | contig 13154 bp, 8 predicted proteins | sample 1672311 | NCBI WGS metagenome assembly OLPG01 (sample SAMEA3136670, study PRJEB25190) | human gut metagenome | biome: human gut; feature: human-associated habitat; material: faeces | place: Austria | collected 2013
AGTCCCAGGTGGGGCCGTCGGTCAGGATGGGGTTGTGCACCACGCATTCCAGCCGCACCGACTGCACCGGCTCCTTGACCACGGTGCGGACGGTACGCCCGTGCCAGACTGCCTCAAACCGGTAGACGCTGGACGGCCCGCCCAGCACGCCGATGTATTTGTAGTACATCCGGAGCAGGTCGTTTGCGCTCAACCGCAGGGAGAGCATCCGCGCCCGGGAGAGGGGCGAAAGGTTCAGCGCGTCCCGGCGCATCTCGTTGAGGATGGCCGCCACCTGCGGGGCCGTGCTCTGGTCAAGGCCCTCATACTTTTCCAGCAGGGAGCCGACGAAATCCTGGATCTCGATGGGCGGGTGGGGCAGGGCGGCAAAGCGGCCCCGGCGGTCGGGGGTGAACTCGGCAATGAAATCGTTGCCCCGGTAGAGGCGGACGCTCTCGGCGTTGGTGAACACCCAGCAGGCCCCGGCAAAGCCGCCGGGGTGGTCGCCCAGTGCCATGCTGGAAGAGACCTCGAACACCACGTCCGAAGGGGAGCGGGGCGTTTTCTGGCTTGCGTAGACGGCGGCAGAGAGCTTCGGGTTGCGGAACAGGTCCGTCACGCCGTGGTAGCAGATGCGGTCGCCGCTGCCGAACTCGCGGTGGGTGTTGTAATCGGCCATGCACCAGCCAAGGGCACCGGCCACGCCCTGCTGGGCAATGGCATCGTTGAGGACGGCGGCGTGGCGCAGAGCCTGTGCCAGCCGGTGCGGCTCGTCGTCAAAGGCTTTGGCCGGGAACTGCTGGCCCCCGAACTCGCTGATGAGGTAACCCTTGCGCAGGTCAGGCGTAACGGCAGACCGAGGCTCGCAGCCCGGGCCGCGGCCGGAGTAGGAGTAATCGTTGTAGGCGTAAACATCCTCGAGCAGCTGGCTCTTGCGGGCGATCCGCACGCCGCCGGTGGGGCGGGTGGGGTCCAGCCGATGGACGGCTTCGTTGGTGCGCTTGTAAAAGGCCTCGTTGTCGGAACTGCCGTTCACCCGTACGCCCCACAGGAACACGCTGGGGTGGTTGCGGCACTGGCAGACCATCTCGCGGCAGTTCTGCAATGCCTGAGCCTGCCAGGCGTCATCCCCGATGTGCTGCCAGCCGGGCATCTCCACGAACACCAGCAGGCCCAGCTCATCGCAGGCATCCAGAAAAGCCGGGCTCTGGGGGTAGTGGCTGGTGCGCACTGCATTGCAGCCCAGCTGCTTTTTCAACAATTGGGCATCCAGCTGTTGAATGCTGTCCGGCATGGCATAGCCCTGATAGGCGTAGCTCTGATGTCGGTTCAGCCCCCGCAGCTCCACCCGCTGGCCGTTCAGATAAAAGCCCCCGGCCACGAACTGGATGGTGCGGAAGCCGAACCGGGTGCTCTTTTCGTCCAGCACCCGGTCGGGCAGGCCGCTGGTGCCGGGCCGGATGAGCCGGACGGTCAGGGTATAGAGGAAGGGGTGCTCCACGCTCCAGGGATGCACGCCGTTCAGGGTGCCCACAATGGGCAGGCTGAGTTCACCGCTGTACAGGGCTCTGCTCCCGGCGGGGCTGCGGATCTCGGCCTGCAGGGTGCAGCCGATGGTTTCGCCCACTGTGGAGGAATAGATGCGGAAATCGCCCTCGGCCTGCGCCTCGATGAAGATGTCGCGCAGGTAGGCGGGCTCCTTCACGTCCAGACTGACGGCCCGGTAGATGCCGCCGTAGGTCAGAAAATCGATCTGCCCGCCGAAGGGAGGAATGTTCAGGTCCTCCCGGCTGTCGCACCGGACAGCCACCACATTTTTTTGGCCCAGCAGCAGCGATTCGGTCAGGTCCACAGTAAAGGCGGTGTAGCCGCACCCGTGGTGGAACACCCGCCGCCCGTTGCAGAACACGGTGGCATCGTGGGCCACGGCTCCAAAGGTCAGCAGTACCGTGCGGCCCTGCCACTCTTTGGGCGCAAAAAACTCCCGCCGGTAGCCGGACACCCGCTGGTATTCGTTCTCGTTGCAATAGTTGTAGGGCAGCGTTTTGACCGTGTGGGGCAAGCGCACCGGCTCCAGCTCCACCCCGGTGCATTCGGGGCGGACGATGGCGGGATCAAAGGTGGGGGCAAACAGCCAGCCGTCGTTCCAATCGTAGTGTTCCATAGCCTGTCTCCATCGCTCTGCACAAAAAAATTCTTACCCTTATGCTACCACAAAGTTGTGAACGAAAAAAGCACTCCGTCCCTTATTTTTTCCGTTTTTGCAGAAAAAGCTGTTAAAATCAAAAACGCCCCCGCCGGCAAGGGCAGAGGCGCAAGGGAAATATCAGAATCTGGGAAGGTCGTAGGCACGCATGGCGGGGTGTTTGTGGGAAATCTGCTCTTCCGTAGAAACTACGCTGGTGCCAAACTTACAGGATTGACATTGATAAATTTCAACATGAGTGCGATTCTCGACCGAATCATTATATCGGGGGTCGCGTCCCTGACAAGGAATAAAATTGACTGTATACCAGGAAGCATAATACTCATCCACACAAATCATATCGCTCTGTCCGCAATATTCACAGACGAGGACCGCAGGTTCGGCAGTTGTTGCAGCATTTGTGGAACGAACCTGAGACGCTGCGAATGTGGGAAGAGCACATAGACTTGCCAGAAGAAAAGCGGCGAAAAATGCGGAAAGAATCTTTTTCATGGTAAACGCCTCCTTTTTTGAGAAAGCATGGGGGTGAACTTCTCTGATCTCATCTTCATTATAGCATGGATCGCAGAAAGAGAAAATTGTGAGAGGAACAGAAAAAAGAGAGCTCCTTTTATGCGGATTGACGACAAAAAAACGCTCCCGCCGGAAAGGCGGGAGCAGAATGCAAGGATTATAAAGTACTATAAGTGAATAAGCAAAAGCTAATTACCAGCCGTGTTCATGCTCAACCTTCGTTTCACGGACAGCGTCACCAAAGCCGCTTCCACAATGATCACAGAGATAGTACTTGGTTAAATCGCGATAATACTCCTTATCACGATATTGAGGATCGCCGGAAAGGCATTCGACATACCGATTGAAAATCCAAGGACCTTCTGTTTTGGTATTGTACCGGACTTGACCAATGCCACATTCGTCGCAAAGAGAAGCATAAGGAACAACGCTAGAGTTGTCGATAGAAGGGTCATCAGAAATGACAGAAGTTGTTGTAGCTGATGCGGGAGCGAGCAACATGGAACCAACTAAAACTCCAGAAAGTAAACAGGTGATAAGCTTTCTCATAGTGATGGCCTCCTTTGATAAAATAATAATTCAACCCTCACTGGATTGTGAATACAGTATATCATAAAATCCTTTTAATGGGAATTGAGGAAGTAAATGAAAAAAGATAATAGATATTGTGCGATTTGTCAACGAAAAAGCCCCCGCCGGGCAGGCGGGGGGGCATGAAACTCAGCGGATGAAATTGGTCATGGGGCGGCGGGGATTCTCGGGGTGGGTGATGCCGTTTGCTTTGCCCAGTTCGATGCACTTGAGCAGCCAGGCCATGTTACGGCCCAGCTCCCGCATCACGGCGCAACCCTCTTCATCCTCCAGCACCTGCTCGGGCTTGGAGCCGTGGACCATGGGCCAGTAGGAGCCGCTGACCAGCGGCATGTGGAAGAACTCGGGGTACTTCACCAGCTGGTCCAGCGTGGTGGTGGTGCCGGCGCGGCGGGCCGAAGCGCAGATGGCAGCGGGCTTGTAGGCCAGATACTTGCCGCCCGCGTAGGCCAGACGGTCCATGAAGCTGGTCATGTTGCCGGAGGCGGACGCATAGTGGACAGGTGTGCCGAACACAAAGGCATCGGCGGTCTTGGCCTTTTCGATGGCCTCGTTGACCACGCCGCCGAACACGCAGCCCTTACCGGCGGCACAGCCGCCGCAGCCGATGCAGCCGCCCACCGGCTTTGTGCCGACGTTCAGGATCTCGGTCTCAATGCCGCTGGCGTTCAGCTCCCCGGCGATCAGGGACAGGGCGGTATAGGTGCAGCCCTTCTCGTGGGGGCTGCCGTTGATGAGCAGGACTTTCATAAGCAGATACTCTCCTTTTTTGGCAAAACGCGCCGCACATGGGGCGCTTTGCCCTGATTTTAGCACAATTGCACCCTGAGTGCAACGCGTGCCCTTGACAAAGAGTTGCGTTTTGACGATAATATGGAGATACGAAAACACGAAACAGCTGCTGGCCGGGCAGGGGGCCCGGACAGCGGGAGAAGGAGGCAGATACATGCGCGTTATTGCAGGAGAAGCACGGGGCCGCAGGCTGGAAGCCCTGCCCGGCACCGAGATCACCCGCCCGACGATGGATCAGGTCAAGGAGGCCATGTTCAGCATCGTCCAGTTCGACCTGCCCGGTGCCCGGGTGCTCGACCTCTACGCAGGCAGCGGCCAGCTGGGCATCGAGGCCCTGAGCCGGGGTGCGGCCCGGTGCGTGTTCCTGGACGAGAACCGGGAGGCCGTGAACATCGTGATGAAGAACTGCAAGAACTGCGGCGTGTTTGACCGCAGCCGGGTCAACATCGGCGAGGCGGCACGGTATCTCTCCGCCTGCCATGAGCAGTTCGACATCGTGCTGCTGGACCCGCCCTTCCACACCGGCACGCTGGAAAAGATCCTGCCCGGCGTGGACAAATGCCTGGCTCCGGGCGGCATCGTGATCTGCGAGAGTGAGACCGGCCTGGTGCTGCCTGCCGAGGTGGGCGGCATGACCCTGAAAAAACAGTATAAATACGGCAAAGTCCTGCTGTGGAAGTATGGTAAGCCCCTGCAGAGCGCCGGAGAGGGAGATGCGGAATGAACGTAAACGAGCTTTTGGATACCATTGAGGATACGCTGGAGGAGAGCGCCGGAATGCCCCTTTCGGGCGGCAAGCGCATCGTGGATGTGGAGCAGATCCGGGATTATCTGGACGAGATCCGCCAGAACCTGCCTGTGGAGCTGCGGCAGGCCCAGTCCATTGTCAGCGACCGTGCCCAGCTCATCGAATCGGCCAACGCACAGGCGCAGGCCATTGTAAAAAAGGCCGAGGAGCGCGCCCGTGTGCTGGTGAGCGAGGCCGAGATCGTCAAGGCGGCCCAGCAGCGCGCCGGAGAGATCGTTTCCGCCGCCCAGACCGAGGCCCGCACTGTCCGCCAGACCGTGACCGACTACTGTGATAATATGCTCAAGACCACGGAAGAGACGATGGCGGAAAACGCCGCACAGGTCAAAAATGTCCGTGCAAACCTGCGCCAGAGCCCCCGGAAACAGCTCTGATGCGGGAATGTGAAATTTCCCGGTGAGAGCTTCCGGTCCCTGCAAGCAAAAACGACGGCTTGCAGGGGCTTTTTTTGGTACATTTTGAGAGAAAAAACAAAAGGGAAACTCTTGCAATCAGGGGCCTGTTTTGTTACAATAAAATTGTATCCTCAAGGCTGACCGGGCCACAAACTCCCGGCAGGCCGCAGGCCGCTTTCCCGGGCAGCAGCTCCGGGCAGAAAAGGGCGGCAGATGCAGGATCTTATCTGAGTTTTGAAAGGAGGCTGGGAACATGGACACAGTAAAAACGGCACAGCCCTTTGACCCGGCCTCGTTTGAGCATGTCCCGGTGCTGCTGAACGAGTGCCTGGACGGCCTGAAGATCGACCCGGCGGGCACCTATCTGGACGGCACGGCGGGCGGCGCGGGGCACTCCCGCCAGATCGCCCTGCGGCTGAACAGCGAACAGGGCGGCAGGCTCATCTCGCTGGATCAGGACCCCGATGCCGTGCAGACGGCCCGGGCCCGGCTGGCGGGCCTGCCTGCCACCGTGGTGCAGATCAACTTCCGCTATGCCGGACAAGCTCTGGAGCAGCTGGGCATTGAAACGATCAACGGCGCGCTGCTGGATCTGGGCGTGTCCAGCCATCAGCTGGATGACGCGGCCCGGGGCTTTTCCTACCGGGCAGATGCCCCGCTGGACATGCGGATGAGCCAGGAGGGGGAGACGGCCGCCGATCTCGTGAACAGCGAGAGCCGGGAGGAGCTGGCCCGCATCCTGCGGGATTACGGCGAGGAGCCCTTCGCCTGGCAGATCGCGGGCAGGATCGTGGAAGCCCGGGAAACTGCCCCCATTGAAACGACATTGCAGCTGGCGGATATCGTGGCCAGCGCCATGCCCCCGGCGGAGCGCCGGAAGAACAAAAACCCCTCCCGCCGCACCTTCCAGGCATTGCGCATTGCGGTAAACCATGAGCTGGACGCGCTGGAAGAGGGGCTGGACACCATTTTTGCGCATCTCGCACCGGGTGGAAGACTTTGTGTGATCACCTTCCACTCGCTGGAGGACCGGCTGGTCAAGAACAAGTTCCGCCGCTGGTCCACCGCCTGTACCTGCCCGCCGGAGTTCCCGGTGTGCGTCTGCGGCGGCAAAGCCAAAGCAAAGCTGATCACACGCAAACCCATTGAAGCCAACACGCAGGAGCTGGAAGAGAACCGGCGTAGCCGCTCGGCCCACCTGCGGGTTTTGGAAAAGATCTGAGGGCGGCACAGCCCCGGAGATGTGAGGAGGAGATCACCATGGGTCAGGCAGCATACGATATGACAGAGGTTCGGCGCAGAAGAGCGCCGCAGGCACAGCCCAAAGTCCCGCTGCGGGTAGAAAAGGGCGGCAAAAAGCGGCTGAACCCCGTGCGGGCCGCCATGCAGCACGCGCTGCAGCTGGTGGGCGCGGCTTTGCTGGTGGGCTTTGCGGTAAGCCTGCTGTGGAGCGAGGCACAGCTGGTGGAGCTGAATTCTCAGATCCAGAGCGCCAAGGCAGAGCTTGTGAGCGAGCAGAGCCAGTATACATACTACAACAGTGCCCTGAACAGCCGCACCAACATCACAAGTGTTGAGGAGACTGCCACACGCCTGGGGCTGATGAAGATCGACCAGAGCCAGATCACCTACATCCGGCTGGATGAGGGCAGCGTTCTGGTGCGCAAGGCATCCGCTGTGCGGCAGTGGTCGGATCTGCTCCACGATGGGGCAATGACCATTCTTGCCTCTGTCAGAACGGCAAAATAAACCAAACAACGAAAAGCGTGCGGCAGCGCACGCTTTTTCGGTTTTCTTCGGGAGTACGCAATGCAAACACCATCCTCCAATCCCAAAAAGAACAGTGCCCGCCGCCGCAGTGCGGACCCGCACGCACGGCTCAGTGCCCGGCTGCGTCATATCAGCTTTGGTGCCGCCGTGCTTCTTGTGGTGGTCGCCGCGCTGACCGTGATCTACAGCCTGTACAAGATCCAGATCCGCGACGGTGCCACCTACCGCCAGTACGCCGCCGAGCAGCAGCTGCTGGACAGCACCATTCAGGCCACCCGCGGTGAGATCTACGACACCGGCGGCATCACGCTGGCATCCACCAGCGTGGTCTGGACCATCTGGGCCGACCCCTCTTACAGCACGGCCCTGTATACCACCACCGATCAGGACACCAAGGCGGAGATCCGCACCATCGATGAGGCCGCCATGAAGGAGGTCTGCACCCAGATCACCCTCCGCCTGCTTTCGGGCGACGGCGAGAGTCTGGACAGCGTGGACACCACTTCGGCGGAGTACCAGACCCAGTATCAGGCGGTCTGCGATGCCCTCTCCCAAAACGAAAGCTCCTATCAGGTGCTGGCCACCAAGGTCAACAACGCCATCAAGCTCTCCATTGAGGAATACGTCAAGACCTACAACAAGGCCCACAGCAAGAGCGGAAAATCCGCTGGTGCGCTGGAAAAGATCCTGGCCAAGCTGGGCCTGGGCCAGCAGGAGAGCGACGACGGCACCCCCACTGTCCGCAAGGGGCGGGTGTCGGTGTCGGCCTCCAAGGGCTTCCAGCGGGATTACCCCTACGGCCGCTTTGCCGCTGCCGTGCTGGGCTTCTGCAATGCGGATGGTCAGGGCGTGTACGGTTTGGAAAACTCCTATGAGTCCACGCTGGCCGGTGTGAATGGCCGCACCATCACCCTGCGCAACGCCTACGGCAATGCCATTGCCGATGAAAACGCCACCACCTACGCCGCCAAGGACGGCTCCAATCTGGTGCTCTCGCTGGATGTGAACATTCAGGAGGTGGTGGAGCGCTACCTGAACGAGGCCGTGGCGGCCAACACCGTTGAGAACCGCGGCTGCGCCATTGTGATGAATGTCAAGACCGGTGCCATCCTTGCCATGGCCTCCAAGCCGGACTTTGACCCAAATGACCCACAGGATTTCAGCGCCAATCTGGCCTACCTGACGGAGCAGGTGCAGGCTGAGCCGGAGCTGTACACCATCTACAAAAAAGACGAGAACGGCAACTACCTGCGGGACGAGAACGGCCAGAAGATCGCGGATGAGGAAGCCGACTACACCGGCACTTACCGGGATATCCAGTGGAAGAACAAGACCATCACCGAGCTGTACTACCCCGGAAGCGTGTTCAAGGTCATCACCGCCGCCATGGGTGTGGACAGCGGCAAGGCGACCTATTACACCACCCTGAACTGCTCCGGCGCGTACAGCGTGGCAAAGCAGACCTACCACTGCGCCGGCAGAAAGTCGCACGGGGTCCAGAATCTGGCCGAGGCCCTGCGCAACAGCTGCAACATCTACTTTGTCCAGCTGGGCCAGCGCGTGGGTTCCAGCCTGTTCTATGATTACTTTGATGCCTTCGGATTCACCGAGCGCACCGGTGTGGACCTGCCCAATGAGACCAGCTTCATGCAGTATTACAGCAAAAGCCGTCTGGGCGAGGTGGAGCTGGCCTCCTCCGCCTTTGGTCAGGCCATGGCCGTGACCCCGCTGCAGGTGTGCACTGCCATCTCGGCGGCAGTCAACGGCGGCTATCTGGTCACCCCCCATGTGGTGGATAAGATCACGGACCAGAACGGCAATGTGGTGCAGGAGATCGGCACCAACATCCGCCGTCAGGTCATCAGCGAGAGCGCCAGCGAGACCATCCGCCAGATCATGGAGTTTGAGGTGGGCGATGGCACCCAGGGCGGCGGCGGCAACGCCTACGTTGCAGGCTACCGCATCGGCGGCAAATCCGGCACTTCCGAGCAGCTGAACATGGACCGCCGCGCCGACGGCGACTACAAGAAGGTGGCATCCTTTGCGGCTGTCCTGCCCGCCAACGACCCGGAGATCCTGGTCTATGTCATGCTGGACGACCCCAACAATGCCCGCACCGACTATTCGTCCATTCTAGCGGCTCCGGTGGTGGGCAACATCATCAGCGAGATCGCGCCCTATCTGGGCATCGCCACCGACGGCGTGGACCGCAGCGGCACCACCGTCAAGGTGCCCAACCTGACGGGCAAGGAGTGGAGCAACGCGCAGGTGCAGCTGAACATCAAGGGCTTGAAGCATCACCTGGCCGAGAGCGAATCCGACCAGACCGCCGCCCTTGTTACCTACCAGTACCCCCGTGCGGGGGCAGAGGTGCCCTACGGCACCACCGTTTATCTGTATACCGATACCTATGAGGGCAAACACGCCGAGGTGCCGGACGTGACCGGCAAGAGCGCGGACTTTGCCCGGCAGATGCTGAACGCCGCAGGGCTCAACTGCACAGTCGAAGGCTCCGGCACGGTCCAGAGCCAGAGTGAGGCACCCGGCTCCAGCGTCCAGCGAGGAACCATCGTACATCTGATCTGTGGATAAAGGGGAATGAGAGTATGGAAGCAATTGCAGCAAACATCCTGTTGGAGGGCCTGGCCGTCAACGCGCTGGCCCAGTGCAAGACCCCGGTCACGCTGGTGACCACCGACAGCCGTGAGGTCTGCCCCGGGTGCATCTTTGTGGCGTTCCCGGGCGAAAAATTCGACGGCCATGATTTTGCCGCCAAGGCGCTGGAAAACGGCGCGCTCTGCGTGGTGCTGAACCACCCCGTGGAAGGCGTGCCGGAGGAGAAGAGCGTGATCTGCCCGGACAGCTACCACGCCATGATGGTGCTGGGTGCCAATTATCGCAGCCAGTTCCACCCCAAAGTGGTGGGCGTGACCGGCAGCGTGGGCAAGACCACCACCAAACAGATGACCTACGCCGCCATTGCAGGCTTTGGCAGTACCATCAAGACCGAGGGCAACCAGAACAATGAGCTGGGCCTGCCCCGCACCATGTTCCGCATCGGCAGGGATACGGAGTACGCTGTCGTGGAGATGGGCATGAGCCACGCCGGTGAGATCGAGCGTCTGGCAAAGTGCGCCCGCCCCGATGTGGGCATCATCACCTGCATCGGCGTGTCCCACATCGGCAATCTGGGCAGTCAGGAGAATATCTGCAAGGCGAAGCTGGAAATCTGCGCCGGCCTTGCCGAGGGTTCGCCCCTCGTGCTCAACGGCGACGACCTCTTCCTGCGCAAAGCCGCTCTGCCCACCCATGTCCGGCCCGTGTGGTTCAGCCTCGGCAACGAGAACGCCGACGTCTGCGCCCTCGATGTCCGGCAGGAGGGCGACGGCATGGCCTTCACCCTCTGCGATAAAGATGCAGGCCGCTATGAGGTGACGATTCCTGCGATGGGACGCCACAACGTGGCGAACGCGCTGGCTGCTTACGCCGCCGCCACCCGTCTGGGCCTCGCGCCCGAGGGCGTCATCGCGGGTCTGGCCGATTTCGAGCAGACCGGTATGCGCCAGAAGGTCGTCCACGCAGGCAGCATGGACGTCATCGAGGACTGCTACAACGCCAACCCCGACAGCATGAAGGCTGCGCTGGCGATGTTCAAAGAGTACCCCTGCAAGCGCCGCTTCGCTCTGCTGGGCGATATGCTGGAACTGGGCGGGATGAGCGCACCCGCTCATGAAGAGCTGGGCCGTCAGGCCGCAGAGGCCGGGCTGACCGCTCTTGTTACCTACGGCCCCGAGGCCGCACGGACGGCAAAGGCCGCAAAGGACGCGGGCCTCGCCGATGTCGTCCACGCCGAGGATTACCAGCAGGCCGCAGACGCTCTGCTGGCCCGGATGGCTCCGGGCGACGCTCTGCTGGTGAAGGCCAGCCGGGGCATGGCACTGGAAAAGGCGCTGGCCCTGTTTTATCCCGTCTGCGCAAAGTAAAATACTTGGAGTATCGTTATTATGATTCGTTTTGCCTTGATCGTCGCCTCAACGCTGGGGTTCGTCCTCACGGCGGCGCTCGGGAATTTGATGACGCCGCTGCTGCGGGCGTTCCGCGTCCAGCAGGAGGAAAATGAGCCGCCCACGATGGGCGGACTCTGCCTGATGGTGGGGACGCTGGCGGCGGTAGGCGTCGGCTGGACAGCGGCCTGTGTCGCCCAGCCGGAGCTGCTGGGGACCGAGAGCCTGCTGACCACACGGCTGCTCATCGCCCTGTTCGGGGCGCTCTGCTTCGGGGCCGTGGGCCTCGCGGACGATGTGGTCCGGCTGCGGCATCGGTCGCCGCTGGGGCTGCGCCGCCCGGTGCGGCTGGCGCTGGAAGCAGCCTCCGGCACGCTGGTGCTGGCCCTGCTGGGGCTGAACCACTGCCTGCCCGACGGGCTGGCCCTGCCGGGTGTCGGCTACTGCACCCTCGGGCCGCTGGCCCCGGTGGTCTGGCTGGCGATTTTAGTGGCGCTGGCCGAGAGCGCCCGCACCGCCGACGGCATGGACGGCACGGTCTGCGGCTGCGCCTTCATCGCCATGCTGGGTCTCATGACGGCTATGACCCTCTTGGGCTGGTTCCCGCTGGGCGTCCTCCCGGCGGCGCTGGCCGGGGCATTGATGGCCTTCCTGCTCTGGAATTTTTACCCCGCAAAGCTCCGCCCCGGTGCAGTGGGATGCCAGTTTTTAGCCGGTGCGCTGGGCTGTGTGCCGCTGAGCGTCGGCTGGCCCGGGCTGACGCTCCCGCTGGCCCTGCCCTACTGGCTGGAAGGCGGCATGGTGGCTCTGCAGATCATCGTCTGGAAAGCCTCCGGCGGGCGGCGGCAGCTGTTCGGCACCGCGCCGCTCCACCGCTGGCTGGAAAAGCGGGGCTTTGACCCGGTGAATATCTTTTATATTTTTGGAGTCCTGGCAATGCTGGGCCTTGCGCTGACCTTGCAGGCGGCGCGGGCCAGCTGAGCCGGGACCCGATAAGGAGGGAATGCGGATGGCGACCATCCGGAGAAAAAAGTCTGAGTCCTTTGCCATCTTGTCGAGCCCCGGCCCCTGGCCGCAGGTGCTCATCAACTGGCTGGCGACGCTGGCAGTCATCATCGTGTTCGGACTCATCATGCTGTTCAGTGCCAGCTACACCACGGGCTACCTGCGGATGGGCGACAGCTTCTACTACATCAAGTCGCAGGTGTTCTGCCTGGGTCTGGGTCTCGCGGTCATGCTGCTCTTCTCCCGCATCGACCACCGCTTTCTGCGCAGGATGGTCGGGCCGGGCTATGTCGTCTGCATCGTGATGCTCATCGCGGTGCTGTTCAGTGCGCCCCTCAACGGCTGCCGCCGCTGGCTGCGCATCGGCTTTACCATTCAGGTATCGGAGATCGCAAAGTTCGAGATGATACTGCTCACGGCCCATCTGGCCGCGAAAGCGCCCCATCTGGAAAAGCTGGACCCCGCCTCCGGGCGGCGCGTCCCGGCAGGCCAGTGGCTCTATCAGCGCATCGTGCGGGAACTCATCGTCCCGCTGCTGCCCCTCATCCCGGTGGTCATCCTGCTCATGCTTGAGCCGCATATGTCCGGCATCGTCCTGACGACGGCCATCTGCGGCACCATCCTGCTGCTGGGCGGCAGCGGCGGCATCATCACCTGGGCGGGCGGCGCGTCCGCTGTGCTGCTGCTCCGCACCGTGCTGGAGCACATCGACTCCATCCCATACTTACAGAGCCGTCTGGACGGCTGGACCCACGACCTGAGCAAGATGACCGACCAGACCCTGCAGAGCCTCTACGCCATCGGCTCAGGCGGTGTCACCGGCCTCGGCCTCGGCAACAGCATCGAAAAACAGCTCTGGCTTCCCGAGAGCACCAATGACTTCATCTTCAGCGTCGTGTGCGAGGAGCTGGGCTTCGTGGGTGCCGTCATCGTCATCCTGCTCTTCGTGCTCTTCCTCGTGCAGGGGCTGTGGCTGGCCTTCCACGCCGAGAACCGCTACTGCACACTGGTGGGCATCGGCATCATGGCCCAAATTGCGTGGCAGGTGTTCTGCAACATCGCGGTCGTCACCAACACCCTGCCCAACACCG
>OLPG01002438.1_pt1 | contig 13136 bp, 8 predicted proteins | sample 1672311 | NCBI WGS metagenome assembly OLPG01 (sample SAMEA3136670, study PRJEB25190) | human gut metagenome | biome: human gut; feature: human-associated habitat; material: faeces | place: Austria | collected 2013
GGAGATGGTCACCACCTGCCAGGGCAGGAACTTGCCGCTGGCCTGCAGGGCGCGCTTGGCGGCGTTTTCCAGGCCGCCGCAGCAGGGCACTTCCATCCGCACAACAGTCACTTCTTTGATGTCGTTGTCGCGGATGATGCGGGTCAGCTTTTCGCTGTAATCCACATCGTCCAGCTTGGGGCAGCCCACCAGCGTAATGTGCCCGCGGATGAACTTCTGGTGGAAAGCCGCGTAGGCGTAGGCCGTGCAATCGGCGGCGATCAGCAGCCTGGCACCGTCAAAGTAGGGGGCGTTGGTGGGCACCAGTTTGATCTGCACCGGCCACTGGCGCAGCTGGCTGGGGGCCATTTCCGGCGCAGCGGCGGCGGTTTCGGCATCGGGGTGCAGGGCCTTGGCCATACTGCCGGGGCAGCCGCCGAAGGTGCGGGGCGCACTGCCGGGGCAGGCATGGGCCGCTTTATGCTGCTTGGCAGCCTGCACGGCGGCCTCGTTGTAGGGCACGGCCTCGCGCTCCACAAAGGTGATGGCCCCGGTGGGGCAGTGGGGCAGGCAGTCGCCAAAGCCGTCGCAGTAATCGTCCCGCATCAGATGGGCTTTGCCGTTGACCATGGCAATGGCGCCCTCATGGCAGGCGTTGGCGCAGGCGCCGCAGCCGTTGCACTTGGCCTCATCAATTTCAACAATTCTTCGTTTCATCATGGTTCTCCTTGCATTTTGCTCCTGAGTTTGTTATAAAATATAGGTAAGAACATATAGGGGCGCGAATAGGGGCGAGAAAAGCCTCCCTCCCAGAGGGGGCCATTCCATCCATCGGCCCGCAAAGTGTTCCACATTGCTACCAGTATACTACATCATCTCGTCTTCGTCTGTTGTTATGACAACGCAGGAGTGCCAAACTATGGAAAATTCCGCTTATCTTGCCCTGCCGCTGTTTGCGGGGCTTGCAGCCGGGGACATCCCCGCGGCGCTGGCCGCGCTGGATGCCCTCTGCCGTCCCTTTGCCAAGGGGGAGACCCTGTTGGAGGCCGGGCAGCGCGGTGCGCCGATGGGCGTGGTGCTGGCGGGCCGGGTGCTTATCGAGCATCTCGACCTGTGGGGCAACCGCACGCTGCTGGGCCGCGCCGCCGAGGGCGAGCTTTTTGCCGAGACTTACGCCTTTCTGCCCGACCAGCCGATGCTGGTCAGCGTAGTGGCGGCAGAGCGGGGCGAGGCACTGTTTTTGGACCCCGGCAAGCTGATGGCCCCCGGGTGCGAACCCTGGCGCTGGCAGATGATGCAAAACCTTTTGCACATTTTGGCGGGCAAAAATTTGAATCTGGCCCGCCGCAGCCTGTACACTGCACCCAAGACCATCCGGGAGCGGGTGACGGCCTACTTTTCCACGCTGGCCGTGCAGAAGGGCAGCCTGGAGTTTGAGCTGCCCTTTGACCGCCAGCAGCTGGCCGACCACCTGGGCGTCGACCGCAGTGCGCTGTCCAGCACGCTTTCCGCCATGCAGCGCGACGGCCTGCTGACCATCGACCGCCGCCGCGTCTGCCTGAAAAAGGCAGAAGGGCTGTAAGGGATATGTATCATTTCCTATTGCCGGATAGAGTGAGAAATGAGACATGAGAATTATACGTATCTATGTAGTTAATATGTCTCAAGATGTCTCAAGTAAAATAAAGTGAGACATGTTGCCCCCTAGAGAAAATACAGTATAATTTTCATCTTACGGTAAGGGCGCACATTGTGCGTCCGCCCACCGTGCAGCCCTGCAAGCGCCCCTACAAAACGTGTACTACCCTTTAGGGCCGGGAAGTGTTTTTCTAGTTTTCAAGATATACCCTTATCTTGAAAACTAGAAAAACACCTCCCGTGCGCATCCCATTTTCTCAAAAGCGAAATTTCAAAAGCTGGATAGCCAATAGAGTGAAATTTTGAGATTTCGAGAATAAGTCGATACCACGTGTTTTTATTAGTTATAGAATAAGACGTGTGAGGCGTAAGTGAAATAATAGATAGTTTAAACGAACCATTTTCTCAATATTTCATTATTTCACTTTCTCACCTGTCTTAACTTTGAAATTTTGAGACATATCTATTTGTAATAAATATCGTATCAACGTATTAAATTGATATATCTCATTTCTCAAATCTCTACCTGTGTAGGTTTTGAGACAAGTTGAGACAGATTGAGACGCAATAAAAGCAAAGGCTCCCCATTTCTCGTGGAGAGCCTGTTTTTATCTGCTATGCAGGGGCGAGCATTGCTCGCCCCTGGACGTTTGCGTTACCGCACGGTTTGCGGGCGACCAATGGTCGCCCCTGCAAAAGCGGCTGCCATTTTACTGCACCGTGGTTGCCACCTGGGGTGCGCCGCCGGCCAGTTCTTCGGCGGTCAGCGGGCGGATGGGAGCGATGGGCGTGTCCAGCTTTTCGCGGGCGACCGCCAGCATCAGCTTGATGCGGTTCTCCTGGTTCACGCGGGTGGCGCTGGGGTCGTAGTCCACCGGCGTGATGTTGGCGTCCGGGTGCAGGGCGCGGATCTTATTGATCATGCCCTTGCCCACGATGTGGTTGGGCAGACAGCCGAAGGGCTGGGCACAGACGATATTGCCGTAGCCGCCCTCGACCAGCTCGATCATCTCGGCGGTCAGCAGCCAGCCTTCGCCCATCTTGGCACCCAGAGAGATGATGCCCTCGGGCTTTTTCATCAGCTCGCGGAACGAGCCGGGCGCGTAGAAGCCGTACTTGCGCATGGCGTCATAGCTGGCGCAGCCGATGCCGTCCAGCCAGCTCAAGAACGCGTCCGCGCCGCCCGCCACCAGCTTGTTGCCGCCGTACAGGTCGATGTCCAGCTTGTAGTTGGCCACGCAGTACTCCACAAAGCCCATCAGGCCGGGCAGGTTGACCTCGCAGTCCTGGCTTTCCAGAAATTTTTCCAGATCATTGTTGCCCAGCGGCGAGTATTTGACATAAATCTCGCCGACGACGCCGACCTTGACCTTCGGCACGCGGGTGATGGGAATGGTCGCGTAGTCCGCGGCAATGTCGTAGAACCGGCGCTTCATGTCATGGGCGGAGTAGTTCTTATCGTCGCGGATCCAGCCCTGTATCGTAGAGATCCACTTCTCGGTCATGGCGTCGGCGTCGCCCCTGTGGTTCTCGTAGGCGTGGGTCTGGCTGCGCAGGGCGACCAGCATATCGCCGTAAAAGATCGACGCAATGACCTTGCGCAGCAGCGGCACGGTCAGCGGCAGACCGCTGCCTTTTTCCAGACCGGAGAAGTTCAGCGATGCTACGGGAATATTGCCGTAGCCCGCCTTGACGAGCGCCTTGCGCAGCAGCTTGATGTAGTTGGACGCACGGCAGCCGCCGCCGGTCTGGGTGATGAGCAGCGCGGTGTGGTCCAAATCGTATTTGCCGCTGTTCAGCGCGTCGAGAAACTGCCCGATGACGAGCAGCGCCGGGTAGCAGGTGTCGTTGTGGACGTATTTCAGGCCCAGCTGCGCGACCTCGCTGCCGCAGTTGCCGAGCACCTCAGTCTGGTAGCCCTCGCTGGCCAGTGCCGCCTGCATGAGCCGGAACTGGGTCACGGCCATGTTCGGGATCAGGATTTTATGGGTCTTTACCATGTCCTTGGTAAAGTTGGGGGTCATGTATTCCATGGAATTGCCTCTTACTTTTTATCCTCTTTGCGTTCTTCCAGCGCCGCAAACAAACTGCGCAGTCTTATGTTCACCGCGCCCAGATTTGTGATCTCGTCGATCTTCAGCTGGGTGTACAGCTTGCTGCCCGCCTGCAGGATCTCGCGGGTCTCGTCGGTGGTGACGGCGTCCAGGCCGCAGCCGAAGGAGACGAGCTGCACAAGGTCCATGTCGGGGTTCTCGGTGCAGTATTTCGCGGCGGCGTACAGGCGGCTGTGGTAGGTCCACTGGTTCAGGACGGAGGTCTGGAACTTCTGCTCGTGCCAGCTGACGGAGTCCTCGCTGATGACGGCAGCGCCCTGCCGGATGATGAGCTGGTCAATACCGTGGTTGACCTCAGGGTCAACGTGGTAGGGGCGGCCCGCCAGCACAATGATGCGGCGGCCTTCCCTGCGGGCCTGCGCAATGATCTCGGTGCCCTTGTCGCGCAGCTGCTGCATGTGGCGGGCGTACTCGTCGTAGGCCGCATCAATGGCTTCGTGCACGGCCTTTCGGTCCAGCCCCGGGAAATAATGGTCCAGCGTCTGCTGGAATTTCTTGTAGAAATCCTTGCGGCGCTCGAGGTTGAAGTAATCGTAGATGAACTTCGTCGCCTTCAGCTCGGGGCAGTTGCCCTCGAGCACCTCGGGATAGTAGGCCACGACAGGGCAGTTATAATGATTGTCGCCCAGGTGCTCGTCCAAGTTGTAGCTCATGCAGGGGTAGAAGATCGCGTCCACGCCCTGCTCACACAGCCAGTGAATGTGGCCGTGGCTCAGCTTGGCCGGGAAGCAGGCCGTGTCGCTGGGGATCGTCGCCTGACCGCTCTGGTACAGCTTGCGGTTGGAGAAGGGGCTGACGACGACCTCAAAGCCGAGGCGGCTGAACAGCGTGTGCCAGAACGGCAAAAGCTCGTACATATTCAGGCAGAGCGGGATGCCGATCTTGCCGCGGCTGTTCGCGGGGGCTGCTGCCTTGCGGTAGCCGTCCAGCAGCTTGAGCTTGTAGGCGTAGAGGTCCAGGTCCTCGTTGTTGGCCTTGCCGGTCACGGGCTTGTCGCACCGGTTGCCGGAGATAAAGCGCTTGCCATCGGCAAAAACGTTGACGGTCAGCTGGCAGTGGTTGCCGCACCCCTGACACTGCACGGTGTTGACCTTCTGGCTGAAATGCTCCAGCTCCAGCTGGGTCAGCACGGTGCTGCGGGCGTGCGCGCCTGCCTTGGCCTTGCCGTACAGAGCCGCGCCGAAAGCGCCCATCAGGCCCGCAATGTCGGGACGGATGACGTTGACGCCCATCTCCTTCTCAAAAGCGCGGAGCACAGCCTCATTGTAGAAGGTGCCGCCCTGTACCACGATGTTGCGGCCCAGCTCCTCGGGGCTGGACGCGCGGATGACCTTGTACAGCGCGTTCTTGACGACGGAGATGGACAGACCGGCGCTGATATTTTCAATCGAGGCACCGTCCTTCTGCGCCTGCTTGACAGACGAGTTCATAAACACGGTGCAGCGGCTGCCAAGGTCAACGGGCTTGTCGGCAAACAGGCCCAGCGCGGCAAACTCCTTGACGTCGTAGCCCAGCGCCTGGGCGAACGTCTGCAAAAAGCTGCCGCAGCCGGAGGAGCAGGCTTCGTTCAGGAAGATGTTGCTGATCGCACCGTCCTCAATTTTGAAGCACTTCATGTCCTGACCGCCGATGTCGATGATGAAATCCACGTCGGGCAAAAAGTGCTTGGCGGCGGTAAAGTGCGCGACAGTCTCGACAAGACCGCGGTCACAGTGGAACGCATTTTTGACGAGCTCCTCGCCGTAGCCGGTGGTGGTCACGCTGGCGATCTGCAGGCCCGGGTGATCCCTGTAGAGACCGAGCAGCGTCTCCCTGACGAGCGGGATCGGGTTGCCGAGGTTCGGACGGTAGCGCTCGAACAGAATGTTCGCGTCGTTGTCGATGACGACGAGCTTGATGGTGGTGGAGCCGGAGTCGATGCCGATATGTACCGGCCCGCAGTCTGCGCCAAAGGGCAGGCAGGGCACGGTGGCCTTTAAGTGGCGGGCGTGGAAGTCCTCGTACTCCTGTTTGTTTGCGAACAGCGGCGGCAGGCTGACGTAGGTCGCTGTGGCGCTGTAGTCGTCGAGACGCTTGGCAACCTCGCGCAGGTCGGATTCCTCGTCGGCATAGAACGCCGCGCCCATCGCAACGAAGAGCAGGCTGTTCTCCGGCAGGGTGCCGGTGACACCCAGAGTCTTGTCAAAGCTCCGGCGCAGCGTCACGGAGAAGGTCAGCGGGCCGCCGAGATACAGGATATTGCCCTTGATGGGGCGGCCCTGTGCCAGACCTGCAATGGTCTGGTTGACAACGGCCTGATAGATCGACGCCGCGATGTCGCCAGCCTGTGCGCCCTGGTTGATGAGGGGCTGGATGTCGCTTTTGGCAAAAACGCCGCAGCGGCTGGCGATGGTGTAGGTGCGGGTCGCGGCCTGCGCGGCCTTGTCCATCTCGTCGGCGCCCATCTTCAGCAGGGTCGCCATCTGGTCAATGAACGCGCCCGTGCCGCCGGCGCAGCTGCCGTTCATGCGGACCTCGGTGCCGTTTGTCAGGAAAAGGATTTTGGCGTCCTCGCCGCCCAGCTCGATGATGCAGTCGGTGCCGGGGGCCAGCCGGTTGGCGGCCACACGGGTGGCAAAGACCTCCTGCACGAAGGGGACCTTGCAGCTGTCGGCCAGGCCCATACCGGCGGAGCCGGAGATGGCTAAGTAGGCGCGGCCATCGGGCAGATATTCGGCGGCAACCTTCTCAAGCAGCGCCCTGCCCTTCTCTAAAATATGGCTGAAATGGCGCTCGTAGGTCGAATAGACGATCTGCCCGGCGTCGTTCAGCACAACACATTTAATGGTGGTGGAACCAATGTCCAGACCAACTCTCATAGGATTTTGCCTCCTGCGGATGGAGTGAAATTGCGGGATATGTGCGCCGGGTCTGCCCCACGGCGATACAATATCAGACTATATTATACAGGGTTCTGCACGATTCGGCAAGAGTACGGTGCAGGAAAACACGTTGTCAAATGCAGAAATCTGTCCTAAAAAAACACCGAAGCGGTGCAGGAAAGTCCTGCACCGCTTCGGCATCAAAAGAAAAGAGGAGTATGGATGAAAAACTTGGGGTTCTGTTCTCAGGCCCGGGTCCCTGCTCCCTTCCTGAGAACACTTATAGTATACCCGCCATTTGTGTTAAAGTCGTGAAGGAAAATTCAACAAATTAAGAAGGGTTTGTGAACAAAAGAAAGAGCCTCCCTTGTCAAATGGAGGTGTAGCGTGTAGAAAAAGTCTGTTTCCGGGATGTTTGTAGGGATGGGTCTTGACCCATCCGCACATCTGGCCGCGCGCAGCGCATAAAATCGCGCCGAATGGCGCGCGGTTTTCCCGTCGCGTCGTGCTTTTGGCAAGGCAGCACGGAACGGTCAAGACCGTTCCCTACAAACCAACCGATAGGTTGTAAATACCACATAAAGCCAAAGAAGGTCTTTCGACAGTCTGAGCCTCCCTTTGACAAGGGAGGCTTTGCGGCAGCCAACAAAAAGCCCCGTCTGGTTATTCACCAAACGGGGCTATGTAAAAACTTATTGCTCCTCCCGGCCCAATTTGTCGATCTGATCCTGCAAAAGCTGGGAGATCGGGCGGCGGGTGTTGCGCAGACGGTGAACGGGGGCGGCAGGGGCCGTGTGGTGCACGGGCTGTGCTTTGGCCTTGACGCGCAGACGCTCGGCGGGCTTTTCGGGAGACGGGGCGGCAGGCTTGGCGGCGGCAGCGGGGCGCGGCGGCACTGGTGCGGGAATATCCGTTTCCGGTGTGCCCTGCGCAAAGCTGCGCATATCGGTGCCCAGATCCTTCAGCTCGGCCTCGGTCTGGTCAAGCGCCTGATAGATGGCCTGCGTCAGGCCGTCTAAATCCAGCGTGGCGGCGCTCAGGCGCTCGTCCACGCGGGCCAGACGCTCCCGCACCAGCATGACGCCCGACGCAATGCTGCGGGCGTTCTCCGCCATGCGGTTCTTCTGGGTCTCGGCCTGCTGCTTGAGCTCCCGCTCTGCGCTCTCGGCGTACAGGCGGGCATCGGCCAGGATCTTGCCGGCCTCGAGCTTGGCCTCCCGCACCAGATCGGATGTGGGGGCAGCCGGGGCGGCGGCAGTGTTCAGCGCGCGCGCGGCGGTCAGCTGCTTTTGCAGCTCGTCCACCTGCTGCTGCAGATCGTGGCATTTCAGCTGCCAGATGTTGGCGTTTTTCTGGGATTCCCGCTGGGTGGACTGGAAGGAGGCCGTCTTTTTCTTGATGGTCTCCAGCTGCTCGTCCGCCTCGCGGCGCTTGGCCTCGGCCGTGTCTGCACGCTGGGTCGCGGCAGCCAGCTCGGCCTTCAGGGCCTCCATGCGGCTGTCGGCGGTGCCCCGCTCGCTGCGCAGCTCGTCCAGCTTGGACTGCAGCTGCTGCAGCTGGCGGTTGTACTCCAGCTCGTGCTGCTGGGCCTCGTTGGCCAGTGCGTTCATGTAAGCCAGCACGTCATTTTTATCAAAGCCGAACAAGCTGGAACGAAAACCCTGTTCCTGAATGTTCATCGGTTCAGACGGCATGGCTTTTTACATCCTCTCGCAAAAAAATCATTAAGAACGCTTGTTCAGGATGCTGAGCAGGTCGTCAAAGTAATCGCCGTCATCCTCTTCCTCGGCAGGGGCTGCGGGCTGTGCGGCCACAGGCGTGTCCATGCCGGTGCTGAAGGACTGGGTGAAGATCGGGTTGGGCATGACGGGGTTGACCTGCGGCTGGGCAGGCTGCACGGGCTGGACCGGAGCAGCGGCAGGCTGTGCGGCGGGCTGGGTAGCGGCCTGTGCGGCACGCTTGGCGTCAACATGGGCCTGAATGGGCTCGTCGACCTCGGGCGTGCTCTCGAAGCCTGTGGCAACGACGGTAATGCTCATCTCGTCGCTCAGGCGCTCGTCGAACGCAGTACCCCAGATGATGTTGGCATCGGGATGCGCGCTCTGGGTGATCATGCTGGCAGCGGTCTCGACATCCTCCAGGCCGATGTCGGGGCTGGAGGTGATGTTGATGATGACGCCGCGTGCACCGGCAATGCTGGTCTCCAGCAGCGGGCTGGAGATGGCAGCCTTGGCGGCGTTCTCGGCCTTGCCGGCGCCCTTGGCAACGCCGACGCCCATGTGGGCAAAGCCGGCGTCCTTCATGATGGAGCGGACGTCTGCGAAGTCCAGGTTGATGAAGGCAGGAATGTTGATCAGGCTGGAGATGCTCTCAACGCCCTGGCGCAGCACGTTGTCAGCGGCCTCGAAGGCGTTCATCAGGGTGATCTTCTCCTGGCTGATGAGCTTCAGGCGCTCGTTGGGAATGACGATCAGGGAGTCGACGTGCATCATCAGGGAGGCAATGCCCTGCTCGGCCTGCGCCATCTTGCGCTTGCCCTCAAAGGCGAAGGGCTTCGTGACGATGCCGACGGTCAGGATACCCAGGTCATGGGCCGTCTCGGCCACGACAGGGGCAGCGCCCGTGCCGGTGCCGCCGCCCATGCCGGCGGTGATAAAGACCATCTGCGCACCCTTCAGCGCGTTGGTGATCTCGTCCTTGCTCTCCTCGGCGGCGCGCTGGCCGATCTCCGGGTCAGCACCGGCACCGCGGCCCTTGGTCAGCTTGGCACCAAGCTGGACCTTCTGGGTGGCCTTGGAGTTGAGCAGAGCCTGCTGGTCGGTGTTCATCGCGACGAACTCGACCCCGGACAGACCGGACTCCACCATGCGGTTGACGGCGTTGCCGCCGCCGCCGCCTACGCCGATAACCTTGATATTGGTTACATTTTGCATTTCTTCGTCGAGAACGAATGCCATGAGTGTATCCCCCTAAAAGTGATGTTGTGAAACCGGATTCCTGGGGTGCACCCACGCATGGGCACACTAATCCGTGATTTTTTACATATAACTGTTTATAAGAATAGCAAATTTTCCGCGCAATTTCAATACCTTAGCGAGAAATTCATAAAAAAATACGGCCTGCCCTGCCCTTTTGGACAACGCAGGCCGCGATAGAGACTGTATTTTTAGTGCAAAGCTACATACTTTGTGTAAGAATGTGAAAAAATTGAGAAGCGGAGCTGCTGTGATCGGCCATGTGCCGGGCGGTCTCCCCGCAGGGGCCGGGCATGCCCGGCCCGGTGGTGTAACGTGAGCGGCAGTCTGCGGGCAGTCTCAGGAGATCTCTGCCCCCAGCCCGCGCAGCGCGGCGGGTAAATTTTCATACCCGCGGGGGATGTGCCCGGGGTCGCGCAGGCGGGTCTCACCGTCCGCGGCCAGTGCCGCCGCCAGAAGCGCCGCTCCGCCGCGCAGGTCGGGCGCGGTGACGTCCGTCCCGTGCAGGACGGCCCCGCCCGGGAGCGTCAGCTGCCGCCCCCTGACCGTGCAGGCCGCGCCCATGGCGGCAAAGCCCGCGGCACAGGCAAAGCGGTTGGCAAACAGGCTGTCGTAAATTTCGCTCTCCCCCGCTGCCGTCAGCAGCACGGCGGCAGCCAGCGGCGCAGTGTCGGTGGCAAAGGCGGGCCAGGCGTCGGCCCGCAGGTGCGCCCCGCCCCGCAGCGGCACGGCGGGATCACGGGCCAGCCGCACGCAGTCTCCGAACCGGCTGACCTGCACGCCGGTCCCGGCCAGAAAGCGCAGAAACGAGTCATAGCTGGCCGGGTCGCAGCCCGCAATTTCGATCTGTCCGCCCGCGCACGCCAGTGCGGCGGCGTAGGTCGCGGCGGCGATGCGGTCCGGCAGCGGGCGGTGAAAGGCTCCGCCCAGCGGTCTGCCGCCCTGCACGGTCAGCATCGGCGTGCCCGCGCCCTGAATATCCGCCCCACAGGCAGACAGAAACGCGATCATGTCGCCGATCTCCGGCTCCTGCGCAGCGCCGCGCAGCACGGTCTGCCCCGTGGCGCAGCAGGCGGCCATCAGCAGGGTCATTGTGGCCCCGACGCTGGGCAGCCGCAGTGTAAAATCCACCCCATGCAGCGGCCCTGTGCGCCGCAGCGTGACGGCGATGCCCTCCAATTCGACCTCGGCCCCCATGGCGGCCAGCCCGGCCAGGTGGATGTCCACGGGCCGCGGGCCGAGGCGGCAGCCCCCGGGCAGCGGCAGGCGCACATAGCCGACGCGGCAGAGCAGCGGCGCGAGATAAAATACCGAGCTGCGCATGGCCCCGGCCAGATGCTCCGGGATGTCGCCGCAGAGACGGTCCGCGGGACGGGTGCAGAGGTCCGCCCCGCAGCGCCGCACCCGGGCTCCGACAGCGTCCAGCAGCGCCAGGCTGGTGTCCACGTCGGCCAGACGCGGGACGTCCCGCAGGCGGCAGGGGCCGTCGCAGAGCAGCGTCGCCGCCAGCAGCGGCAGGGTGCTGTTTTTGGCGGCGGCAGGCCGGATGCTGCCGTGCAGGGTGCGTCTGCCGTGGATGGTGATCGTCTGCATGAGAGGGGCCTCCTAAACCTATGATATTGCCAGAAAGCGGGAGGATGCGCGGCAGGGGCCGCATATATGTGGCCCGCAGCCTTCCGGCAGACAGCCGGCTGCCTTACACGCGCGGGCCGGGCATACCCGGCCCCTACCGGGCGGCATTGTCAGTCAACGGGCCGCCGCCGCATACTCTCCCCTCATCCGGCCCTGCGGGGCGGCCTTCCCCCCAAGGGGGGAAGGCAAGGGGTATCTCTACCCCGTTATATGCCGCGTTCCCTCCTGCTTATTACAGCAGCAGCGGCTGGATCTGCACGCCGCGCAGCGCGGCCTCTAATGTGTCGGGCAGGAGCGTGAAATCGCTTTTCAGGCTGCACGGCTTTTTGTAGCTGTCGTCCTGGCCGAAGGGCACAAAATAGTAGCTGCGCCGCTGCAAAAGCTGGCCCAGCGCCGGGGCACTGCCCGAAAGCCCATCGTTCGTGGACGGCGCGATAATAATGGGCCGTCCGCCGCGCAAAAGACTTTTTGCGGCCAGCGTCACGGGGGTCGAACTGATGCCTGCGGCCAGCAGCGCCATCGTGGTGCCGGTGGCCGGGGCGATGATGAGCGCCTCGGCAAGCCGCTGCGGGCCGAGCGGCTCAACGGCCTGCAGGGTCGTCAGCGGTCTGTGGCCGGTCACTTCATATAAGGTCTGCCGCAGGGCCGACGCGGTGCCGAAGCGGGTATCCAGCCCGGCGGCGCTGGCACTCAAAACAGGCAGGACGTCCCACCCGCGGGCAGTCAGGACACGCAGCTGGGGCAGCACCGCAGCAAAGCTGCAAAAGCTGCCGCACAGCGCAAAGGCGACGGTGCGTTTGGATTGGGTGGTCATGGGGCGGTGCTCCTTTCGTCGGGATCGCGTTCTTCCAGGATCGCCAGCACGGTCTGTGCAATCAGTGCCCCGGCTGTCTGCGGTGCACAGCGGCCCGGCAGGGCCAGGGCGTGCTCGGCGTGCAGACCCAGTTCCTCGGCGGCGGCAAAGTCGGTGCCGCCGGGCAGACTGGCCAGGTCAATGATGAGCGCCCCGCCCGGCAGCTCCTGCAGAAGGGCCCGGGGCAGCACCGGCGCGGGGATCGTGTTGATGACGGCGTCAAAGCCGGGCAGCAGTGTGGGCAGGGCCGTCAGGGGCGCGGCGCGGCACCCGGCACAGCGGGCATTGGCGCGCTGCTCTGGGCTGCGGGCGGCCACGGTGACGCGCCCGCCCAGCAGCACCAGCCGCCGTGCCACGGCACGCCCGACGCGGCCATAGCCCAGCACGAGAAAGCCGCTCTCCCAGATCGTGCGTTCCCGCAGGCGGAGCAGCAGCTCAAGACAGCCCTCGGCGGTGGGCACGGCGTTCAGGCATTCCAGCTCGGGCCGCAGAAAATAGTCGATCAGCGGCAGCCCGGCCTCCCGCGCGGCCATCCGCACCGGCATCCCGGGGCGGCCCGCTAAGATCAGCGTCCCCTGCCCCGCACCCTGCAGTGCGCGGGCGACCTCGTCACTGACGCGGCCCTGGGACATGGGCAGCAAAATGTAATCGGCTGCGGCGGCATTGTCGGCGGCGGTCACGCCGTAACCCGCACGGCGCAGCACGCGCGCCGCCGCCTGCTGGCGGGCATCGTGCCCGACCACGCAAAATGTTTTCGGCATAGGCGCTCACCTCGGTTTGATTTGCGCCATACTATGCCGGGGCGCGTGTACCTGTGCCTTCTGCCTTCCCCCGAGGGGGAAGGCGGCCCGCAGGGCCGGATGAGGGCAGCGTGTTCCCTATTGCCAATTCACGGGCAATTGCGGCAGCTCTGCCCTCATCAGTCGCTTTCAGCGACAGCTTCCCCCGAGGGGGAAGCCCCGGCACGAAAAAAAGGCACCCACCTTTTCCTAAAAGATGGATGCCATTTTACTCAAGGCAACACCGCATAATTCCCGCCTGACGGCTTAAGCACCGCTCCGGCGGCTGCGGCACGGCATCTGCG
>OLPG01002441.1_pt1 | contig 13132 bp, 14 predicted proteins | sample 1672311 | NCBI WGS metagenome assembly OLPG01 (sample SAMEA3136670, study PRJEB25190) | human gut metagenome | biome: human gut; feature: human-associated habitat; material: faeces | place: Austria | collected 2013
TTTTAAGGAGGAAATTTTATTATGGGAAATAAAGATAAAGATAGACATTTTACAGTATATAAACATACTACGCCAAATAATAAATGCTATATTGGAATTACTGGTCAAAAAAATTATTTAAAAAGATGGCAAAAAGGATTTGGATACAGAGGACAAGTTTTCTTTTATGCCATCGAGAAATATGGTTGGAATAATATCAAACATGAGATCATTGCTGAACATTTAACTGAAAAAGAATCTCAAGAATTAGAAATTGAATTAATCAGAAAATATAAAAGTAATTGTCCCGAATACGGATATAATATATCTTCTGGTGGAAAAGGAACTCGTCATTATAATGTAGGAATAGTTGATGAAAATCATCTAAATCATTATTCAAGAGCAGTTAATCAATATGATTTAAAGTTTAATTTTATAGCATCTTATAATAGTATTGCTGAAGCAGCAAAAGAAACTAATACAAATCCATACGCATTATCTAATGCTTGTAATCAACGTTTGTTAACTGCTAATAACTATATATGGATTCATAAAGATTGTGATACTCTACAATACAGAGAAAATCTAAAACAAAAGTTATCTAATAATAAATGGTATAATAATCAATCAACTTACACAAACAGACCTGTTATATGTTTTGATTATCAACTAAATTATATCTGTACATATGAAAATATTAATTCTGCTAAAAAAGCAATTAATAGAAATAACGGACAACCGATACTTCTTTCTTGTGTTTCTCAGCAATACTCAGCTTACGGATATGTGTGGCGTTTTGCTGATGAAATTTCCGATCTATCAATTTTTCAAAAAGATAATTCTTATCTTATCCCCAATAAATATAAAACCATCCTCAAATTCAATTTAAATAAAGAGTTTATTTGCAAATATGAAAATTCTATAGCTGCCTCAAAAGACGAAGATAATAATATTACGACTAGCAGAGTTATTGAAATATGTAAGCGAAATAGAAACTACTGTAATGGCTATATTTACCGATTTGAGGATGATTGTGAATTTAATATTCAAAAGGAGGTTGCATAACATGGCAACAAAATTACTAGATATTAGCTTTTGGCAAGACACTTTAGATTTTGCCAAAATCAAAAAAGCAGGATACGATAATATTATTCTTCGTGCAGGATATAGAACTACTATTGATTCTAAATTTAATGAATATGCTACTGCCTGTAAAAAGAACAATATCAATATTGTAGCTGTATATTGGTTTATATATGCTACAAATCTTGCAGAAGTAAAAGCAAATGCTAACAAATGCTTAGAAGTAATCAAACCATATAAACCTAAAATTGTATTCGTAGATTTTGAATACGATACTATTGATAAAGCCGCCAAGAAAGGAGTAAAACTTGGCGCAAAAGAATGTGATAATTTCACAATTGAATTCTGTGAAATAGTCAAAAAAGCAGGATATATTCCTGGGTATTATACCAATATGGAATTTTATAATAAAATGTATAGTTCTAAAGTAAAAAACAAAGGTTATGTATTTTGGTTAGCTCATTATAATTCCAATTATTCCTATCATGAACCACCTGTCAAATGTGATTTCTTTCAATATACAGATAGAGGTACGATACATGGGCTGACAGGCAAAATTTTTGATATGGATGTCTGTTTATCTGAAAAATATCTTAAATCTTCTACTAGTTCCACAAACACATCTAATAACAAATAAAACACCACAAGGAGGTGATAATATGTCAAATAATATTGTACAAAATATAATTAATGATGCAGTTTCTTTTGCATTAGGAATCGCAAATGATAATTCTCATGGTTATAGTCAAGCAGTAAGAAGTCTATATAATATCACAGTTCCTAAGTCATTCGACTGCTCTTCTCTTTGTTGTACATCCTATTATTATGCGTTCTTAAAAAATGGATTAACAGAACAAGCTAACTATCTTAAATCACATTGTAGCTATACGGGAAACATGCTTAATATGCTTAATGTAGGATTTGAGATTGTAGCAAGAAATCAAACCGCTCATGTTCAAATGCAGAAAGGCGATCTTGAGTTAAATGTTACTCATCACGTTGCTATGGCAATAGATAAAGATAACATCGTACACGCAAGATCATCAGAAGGAACAAAAAATACTATTGATGATTCTGGTAACGAGATTAGAACTCAACCTTGGTACAATTATTCTCATGGATGGACACACCGTCTTCGTTTTACAGGTAAAGGACTTAATCTTAATACTTCCACAACTGTCACAAAAAACTGGATTGAGTATGGTGATAAAGGAAACAATGTTAAGACTCTTCAAACAAAACTTAACAAAGTTGGATATAAGCTTAAAGTCAATGGCATTTGTGGTAATGCAACTGTAACTGCAATTAAAGATTTCCAGACAAAATATAATCTTGCTGTTGATGGACAGGCAGGCAAGAATACTATTACTAAGCTTGATTCTGTAATTTCTGCAAAGGAGAATAAGAACTTTAAAGCATTTGTCGGTGCATGTACAACTGATGGAACATCTATATATCAGAAAGTAACTGGTGCTACTGCTCTTGCTACATATCCGAAGCTTAATCGAGGGAATCTTGTTGATGTTATTGGAGTGTCTGGATCCCGTTATAAAATCAAAATTGCAAATGCTTACACAGGTTATATTGATAAAGCAAAGATTACAACTCCTGATAAACTGACTAAATCTGAATATCCATATGTCGGAAAATGTACCGGTAATGATGTAGCTGTACGTAAAGATGCAGGAACTTCTTATGCAAAAATTTCTGGCTACCCAACACTCAATAAAGATAATAAAGTTGATGTTCTTGGAGTTAAAAAAGACAGTTCTGGAAACGAATGGAAACAGGTAAAAATCGCAAATAAATATGTTGGTTATGTATTCGGTAAATACATTACTAGAGTGTAGAAAGGATGAGTGTAGTTGGAAAATGGGGGCTGTAGATGCTTTAAAAGGGATTCATGAGATTGGAGTATATAACGCTCTAATCTCTTTTATTTTGGTAATAATTCTTTTCATTACGTTTTTAGAATTATTGCAAAAAATTAAATCTATTATGGGTATTAAATTCAAAGGAGATTTAGAAAAAGAAACGTTAGATAATAAGATGATAGAATTTGAAACAAGGCTCAAGATGCAAGAAGAAAAGATTCAAAAATATAATGATGATTTATTTGAAAAACAAAAAAAATATCATGCTGAATCTATTGAAATTCGTAATGGTTTAAAACAAGATCAAGATAATTTGAGTGACCAAATTTCAGAGTTAAATCAAATGATGAATAAGCTTAATAATAATTTTGTTAAAAAAGAAATATCTGATATGCGGACAACTCTATTAGATTTTGCAAATGCCATAATGAATGATAGGGATTATAATCGTGAGCAATATGAACATATTCTCGATGTGTATCAAGATTACGAAAATGTCTTAGAAGAAAACCATATGGATAATGGACGTGTTACACGTTCAATGGAGTACGTAAAGAAAAACTATGATTATTTAATAGAACATGGTTTTAAGAAATAATTTAAAGGAGGATTTTTTATTATGAGTAAAATTAACTGGACTGTAAGAGCAAAAAACAAAGCATTTTGGGTAGCACTTATTCCTGCTGTATTACTTTTAGTACAGGTTGTTGCTGCTGTATTTGGATTTACTATTGACCTTGGCGATCTTGGAAATAAACTACTTGCTGTAGTTAATGCACTTTTCGCAGTGCTTGCAATTCTTGGTGTAGTAACTGATCCAACAACAGATGGAGTATTTGATAGTACACAAGCTCTTGAATATACTGAGCCAAAGAAAGATAATATTGAATGATATAATTTTAGGGTATAGCATTTTAGCTATACCCTATTTTTTACGCTTTAAAATTGTATAGTTCCTTAATTTTTTGAGCAGTATTTACATCTCTAAGTTTTTCAATATATGGAATACTTTTTAGTACTTTACCGTTATCAAAATTTTTAGATAATTGATTTATCCTTGATTTATTTATTGGAGTTTGAGTAGATTCTAAATTTAAAAATGCCCATATGATTTTTCGTGCTAAAAACATTTCGTAGGGTTCTATATTATCTCTTACTAATCCATACGATTTTGGCAATCTCATAAACGTGACATTAGTAACATTTATGGCTCGTGCAATTGATGAAAATGTAAGTCTTTGCGGATATTCATCTCTTTGTGATATATACCAATTTTTTACAATGGATTTTACTATATAATAATATTTTTTATCCATTTCAGAATATTTTGTTCCTGTATTTCTATTTGTAATTCTTACGGTATGGATTGGCATACTATTTATTTCTGTTCCATCAATAACAAGATCTTCTGGACTAATATTTAAGTATATGGCAATATAAATTATTAATGCAGTATTTGAATTATTTCCACAAATGATATTTGTAATTTCTGATTCTGTAAATTGATATATTCCATTATAATATTTATTTATATCATTTAATATTGATGATTTTTTACAATATCCTTTTTCATCTATTTTCTTTTTGAAGATATTGCTGACATTAATATCTTCAAAACAAAAATATCTAATTATACTATTTGTGTAAGAAGATATTTTAGCTGTTAAATCAGATGAAGATTTTACTTCTATTTTTTTATTGGAAATAATTTCTAACGGAATCAACTGATACGCTCTATTTCTTGATATAGATAAATCGACTTGTACTAAGTTACAAAAATGTAGTGGACATACATCTATTATAGGAATTTGATGAATTCTATGCCAATATGAGACTCCATATTTGTTCTTATCCTCTTTTACGCACAAAGGACAATATTTAAGTTTAACGTTATATTTCGATCCTACTCTCAAGTCACCTTCTACTTTTGTGTTGCGATTATACATTTTTTTATATACATTTTTTTTAAACGATGTTTTTTTGAAAAATATATAAAATGGAAGCAATGTATTTCCTAGTATTATATCCTTATAATCTTTCTTATTTTTTATCGAATTATAGAAGTTATCATTTATATCCCCAATAAATGATATATCGAAATAATTTCTTATTTTTGAATAAACCTGGGATTGTGTTTGTCGTAAAGAAATATTCCCGCTTTCATGATGATATCTGGCAACATAACTATAAAATAATTCATCAGGAAGAAAATCTGGCAAATATGTGATCATATTTTAATCTCCTCAACTTTGCAAACGGTTTTTAACAATGCTATCATATCTTTGTTTTTGTTTTTAGATTCTTGTAATAGTATTTCTAATATATTATCTTTATACTTCGTATCATTAGTATTTTCTATTTCTTTTTTTCTCGTTTTATTTTTATTGAAATTAATAATATATTCATTGTTTATATGTGGCTTGATAAATGAAAATCTTTCAGAATACACTTTATCTAATATGTTAATTGTTAAAGACTCAATATTATTAATAATACAAAATTCCTGAGAATCATGTACAAGCTGAATAAGAATTGCAACGATACCATCTGTATAATAATATAACCAATCTATTATGTCTTTATTTAATTCTGTAATATTTGTTGTAAATTGATATTTCCATATTACACAACATATCTCCTTAAAATTTTCATATGATAGTTTATTATATTTTAGTCCTGTACATCTTCTAGCTAAATACATTTCTTGTGTAAAAAAATCTTCACACTCAGGGATACCAACCATGCATATACTAACTCCACTATTATTAATAAGTTGAGTTAGTGATCGTATCAACATTTTTCCATTTTTAGATATTGCAACATTTTGTATCTCATCAATTATAAGCACTCCAATGTGATTTAAACATAATTGTGCCACTTTGCTTATCAGGACATCTATTGTTAATCTTTGTTTTATTGCATGGCTATAATTGTCTGTTTTAAAGATTTCGTCCATTTGTCTAAGAATCTCTAAAAGCATTGATCTTACGGAAGAATCGTAAGGGCATTGCACTGTTAAAAATGGAATAACTTTAGAATACGGATGTTGTATTTCAATAATTTGCGAATTAACTATTTGTTTTATAGCAACATTAATTGCTGTACTTTTACCAATTCCAGAATTTCCCAAAATTGTAAAACTATCAGCCCCTCCAATGACCCCGTTTTGTAAACTGCAATATCTTTGTTTTTGTGCTGCCATTGTACATTTTTTATTTAAAGACTTAACCAAAGATAAATATAATTGAACATAAATTTCAATAGTCATTTTGGTTGGGACATATATGTCATAAATTTTTGATAACTCATTTAATCGAATACATGGATCAAATTTTTTTATATATAAATGATTATATTCAGGATAAATTGACATTTTATGAAGTAAGTAATCACCTGTTAACATTTTATTAAGCCCATCATACATTTTCATTATCTATCTCCTTGTATCATTAGATAATTCTTTTTTTATTTCAAGTGTACGTGTATCTCTTATATATTTTGTATTTACAGGTACAGAATTTCTTTGTTTGGCAAAGTTTTTTACATTGTCTATTTCAGAGATTAGATTGATTCTGTTTTGATATTCACTTTCTTGATATGCTTTTAATATTTGTTTTTTCTTTTTTCGTAATTCATCAATTTCATTTAATGTCTTACCTGAATATTCTAATTCAATTAAATTAAATTTTACGTAATCACCATTTTCTATTAACCAAATAGAATCTATATTGTTAGGATCATATGCTACATTTACTATTTTTCCAGATAAATAATATTCTTTATATGTGTCATTTTTATATCTTGTGTTGTTTACTATAAGACCATTTCTTCTAAAAACTCCATTAGCTCTTGGTAGTAATGTTAATTTTAATTTATCTCGCTTTACTGGTATTAAGCTAAAATCTTTTTGTGAACTAACAATCCAATTCCATATATCGTTTGAATATGGTGGAACATTATTTCTTATCATATCCTCTGTATAGCTAAAATTCTTTATTATGTGCTTGGTATTATAATATAAAATACAATGAAGAATAATTTTTTCAAAATCATTCAATGTTAATTTAGCATCTTTTTTATAATCGTGTGCCCCTCTTTGTAGGTAGTCAGTCTCTATAACTCCCATTCCTTTCAATTGTGATTTGTATAAAGTTTGTATTATATCAAAGAACTTCTCTACTCTACCTTTAAGCTCTGGTCTATACGCAGGAAGATTGATGATTTTGACACCTAGCTCCGCTAATTGTTCAAATGAAGCTGATATATATTCTGTTCCTTTGTCTGTCACCATTGTTCCTGGAATTGATTTATTAATCCATTCATGTTCCCCTATGTTAATTCCAAATTTTTCACATAATAAATGTTTGTCTGAAACAATGTTTTCCATTAATCCAGATATAGAATATATACCTCCTTTCCATGACAAGTTATATCCATAACATAATCCACAATAAGCATCTATGCAAACTGTTAAAATTGGTCTACCTATAATGTTTCCATCTGTATTAATAAGATAGATATCGCAGATAGTTGAATCTAGCATACCAGTTCCTATCGTTGGAGCAAATTCTTTAATTCCATTTCCTAGTAACGGACGATGATTTTTTTGATAATCTTTAATTCCATTTCTGGAAATATAATATGTTTGTAATTTTTTTGTTTTTCTGTAAAAATATCGAAACTGATAAAAAGAGGGATGACTTTCCTGTAATTTATCGTTAATAGTATATTTTTCTTTAAGCATAAATAAATATGCTGTGTATAGACTATTTTTTCTTTTGGTATAAAAGAATTTATTTAAAGCCCATCGCATATTCTTTTCATCTTTACTAAGGGTTTTATTTGATATATTCTTTTTAGGTGCTAAAATTGTTTTGTCTTGAAATGCTAAATAATCACATAAATACTTTCTTAAAGTTTGTCCACTAATGTTATTTTGGATGGATATGTTTTTTATTAAAATATTTCTTTTTTTCTTGTTATCTATTTCATAAATTAAAGGTTCTATAATGCCGTATCTAAAATAAATAATGCTTTGTGATCTTGCATCTAACTCATCAATATTATATAAAGTTTTATGACTTATGATAAGTAATTCTTGATCATTACATGGGATATATGATTCTAGCAATTCTATGTTTATCCAATATGGCATGTTGCGTTTAATGCAATTAATCACAAGAGCGTAATTATTTTTGATTGTAATAATTCTAATTATTTCACCATTATTTTTTAATAAATCATTCTTCAACATTTGTTACAATCCCCCAATCTTCTATTCCGTGATTCAACCAATAATTCCTGCTTATGTCTAACATTTTAATCGTCATAGGTTTATTGAGAAACCTTCTTTCAACACACTCCCGTATAAAAACATCTCCATTTTTTCTTGTGCATAAAAAATCGCTCATATATTCAGTATTACATAAATATACATTACAATGGATCTGTTTAATGCCGTTATCGGAATCTAATTTATCTGCATATTTTGATTGCAAATCACTGTAAAATCTACATACCTCATCCGATTTTGAAAGTATCCTCTTTTCGCATCGTCCCTTATATTTTTGTTTTCGCATATTTTACACCTCTTTTCATTTTCCCAAAAACAAATAAATTTTCCCAAAAACGTTCCCAAAAATAAATTATTTTCCCAAAAACGTAGAAATGGGGGAAATCATAAAAGCCTGTAACCCTATTAAAATCAACCTTTATAAAACATTTGGAGCGATTTTCCCAAAAACGTTCCCAAAAACACTCTATATTATAGGGCAAAATAAATAAGGCTAATTTCTTTGCCCTATTTCATCCTTCTAATATGATAGAATGTTGCTTCCCATATTTTGTGTCTTTCTTTTAAAACAGATATTAAGAGATTTTCACTCATTTTATATATTATTTGATTTTCCCTTGAAATTTTGTACTATATGACACGTTGAAATCACAATTTCATGGCAAAAATCATGTCAAAAATGCCTTTATATTTGCAAATTATGCCACTTTTTGATATAACTTCTCATCCAATTAACAAAAAAATAGATCCTGACAATGCTTTGCATTAATCAAGATCTATTTTATATTTGGGGCAATATTTTCAAGCTAATTGGTGTTACCCTATAACATAGTAAAAATCTCGATCGACTACATTATAATAGAACTACACGACTTTAGCAAGTGAAAATTTCAACGACTTCTTATTTATTCTTATCCGTACTGCCAACTCCACCATTACGAAAGGTTTCTACACGATCATCTTCCGTGATTCCATACTCCATAAAGATTCCTTGAGCAAATGCATCACCTAGATTAATATGTACTAATTTATCACCTCTATTGACAAGCTTAACAAAGATATGTCCTTCGTTATTACTAAAGTAATAATCTGCGTCCACCACAGGAATTGTGTTACAAATTGATAGCTGATACTTAAATCCAAGTCCACTTCTAGGATAAATCATAAGTACCCAATCTGTATTCATACCGCAACGGATTCCAGTTGGAATTTTAATAGTTTCGCCAGGGTTAAGTGTAAATGTCAGAGGACTTACAAAGTCATATCCTGCACTAAATTTTGTTGCTCTTGCTGGAAGATTAATTGCTTCATAAATGCTTTCAATTTCTCTCTTAGTTGCTGTATCAAGTTCTGGTACATTAAATGTATCAATCCAATCTTTTTCAAACTGTCCGTATGTAACTTTTTCAAATTTTGCAACTCTCTTTGCCATATTAATAATCTCCTTTGTGTATGTAATTTGTTATTATTATTTCATTAATGAATTTGTGTTAAGTCCACGCTCAACAAGATATTGAATAGCTTTATCACCATCACGAAAGTTTAAAAGTTCATTAATTGTAGGTTTGTATTCTGTCCATGTGGTTTTAATTTCTATGTTTAATTCTTCTTTCCATTGCTTAACATTTGTGAATAAATCATCCCAAAAGAACAATTGTAATCCTTTTCTTCGCTTTGTAATTCCAAATGGAAGATGCAAACCAATTTTATAAATTTCTTGTTCTACATTATTCCAATTGATCTTGATTACATCTGTATCTGGATGATTCTCGCATATCTTAGTTGCATACAAATTTATATGAAATGGCTCAATAGTATTGATACGCACTTCCGTTGTTGGTATATAATATTTAAGCATTTTAATATTCCTCATAATATGTTTCTCCACTTACTTGTGGATATTTTTGTTCTGCATTATGAATCCGTTTAAGAGCAATTTTACGATCCTCAAAAACATTTTCATCAATCTCATTGAAACTTATGAGATAAGCACGTTTATCTTTTTTGTCTACTCCACAGAACCAATTATCCATAACTGTTCTAACTCTTAATTCGCACAAATCATATGTACCTGTGTTCGGGAACACTCTCGTATAATAAACAACACTACCTTTTTCAATAGTTTTCATCTTCAATTTCCTCAAAGATATCTTTCATATTGCTCATGAGTTTGTTATATGCTTTAACTACTTTTTTATAGAGATTGTTATTACCTCTATCATCTGGATTATAGAATGGAGCAAATACTGTTCCGTTAGCATAATTCACGTTGATAGATACAAAATTATCTTCTTTATCTACTGATAAATGTAGTATGATTTCTTCTTTATAAAGAGGTTTGTCTAACAAGTAATAACCGTATGAATTTTTAAAGTTATTTGCTACCCTTGAAAAAGTTGTTTTCATACTTTGCCATAAAGATGGCTTATATTTTTGTATTTGTTTTGCCTCTTTGGTGTTCATTAGCTTTTCTTTTCTCGCAAATTCTCCTTTAAGTTTATCCATTTCTTTTGTTTTCATTTTTTTCTTGAATTCTAATTGTTTTAATTTCAATTGTTCTCTTCTTAGTTCTTTGACAATTTCTGCATTTGTCCTATTGTACTTATAATTTTTTCCTTTTAATTTATTGATTTTTCTGTTTTTTATTCTACGTTTTTTTCTTTTTACTTTTCTTTCTTGTCTTTCAAGTTTTTCAAGTATCTCATCTAATTCTTGTTTTTTGCCTTTTAATTCACCTTTAAACTTTTTATATTGTTTACCTTTTACTCTTCTAGTTTTTTTCTTAATTTCTTGTACTTTTAATTTTCCTAATTGTGCTTCTAATTTTCCTTCTATAATAGATAGTTTATTTTCTAGCATAAACCTTTTATTTGGAGATAAAATTTCATCATTTAATCTTTCTTGTAATTCTTCTAATTGAGTATACAATTTTGAAGCTTTTTCTTTTGAAGTTTTTGCTACTTTTCTTTTTTCTTTTATTTTTTTCTCTTCTTCTACTATAATCTCTTCATCATCTACTACTAAATCTTCTAATCTCATACTTTTAATTTTCCTTTCTACTTTTTATTTAACATTTCTTTTATTTCTTCTATTTTTCTTTTGCAGCTTTCCAATTCTTCTTTATCCAATTATAAATCCAACCTTGCAAAAATCCATTTACTACATAAGCACTGTCACTGTAAACCTTAATTTTACAAGGAAACTTTACAAGTTTTAAAGCCTCAATAACAGCAGTAAGCTCCATAACATTATTAGTGGTGTCTTTTTTTCCACCTGAAATTTCTTTTTTAACATCTTTGTACATTAAAATAGCACCCCAACCGCCTGGACCTGGGTTACCGAGAACATGCACCGTCAGTATATATTGTAATTTCTTCCATAATATTTGTCCTTTCAATTGTAAAATTTTAAACTTTATGATATTATAGCAATGAAATAAAATTTATACAAGAGTTATACTATAAAAATAGTAAGGAAGGGGGAAATATGGCAACAGTATTAGGAATTGTAGCAGAGTACAATCCATTCCATAATGGACATTTTTATCAAATACAAGAAGCTAAAAGGCAGACAGGAGCGAAATATGTAGTTGCAATTATATCAGGAAATTTTGTGCAAAGAGGAAATACTTCTTTAGTGAATAAATGGATAAAAGCGCAAATGGCTTTAGAAAACGGCGCAGATATAGTAATAGAACTCCCAACCGTATATAGTATATCTAGTGCGGAAAATTTTGCAGAAGGAGCAATAAAAATATTAGATAGCCTAAAAATAGTAGATACACTTTGCTTTGGCACAGAAACAGGAGATTTTGCAGCCTTAAATAATATAGCAAATGTTTTATATAATGAGCCAAAAGAATATGCATCTATATTAAACCATGAACTAGGAAGAGGAATATCATATCCAAAAGCTAGAGAAAATGCGTTAATGATGTATTTAAATGATATAAAAAGATATGCAAGCATTTTATCAGGGCCAAACAACATATTAGGAATAGAATATCTAAAAGCATTAAAAAGACTAAAATCAGACATGAAGCCACTTTCAATTCAACGAAAAAAAGTTTATTATAATGATGAAGCAATAGTGGATGAATTTGCAAGTGCAACAGCAATTAGAAGACTAGTGGCAGAAGAACAATATGATGACTTAAGAAAGGTAATGCCTAGAAATGCGTATATGCTGCTAAAAGAAGAAATACGAAAAGGAAACTATGTAATAGACCTAGTAAAATACGAAAAAGAAATAATATACAATTTAAGAAAAATGAGCATTAAAGAAATTGCAGAATTACCAGATGTTTCAGAAGGTTTAGAACATGCAATAAAAAATGCAGCAGAATCTTGCAACAATTTAATTAGCCTAGTAAATATAATAAAATCAAAAAGATATACACAAACAAGAATACAAAGAATATTGCTATATACACTTCTTGGAATTACTAAAAAAGATATGCAAAATTCAAAGAAAATAGTACCATACACAAGAGTTTTAGGCTTTAATAGCAATGGAAAAGAAATGCTATCAGACATTTGTAATATAAATCCAAAAATACAAATGATAACATCTGTAAAAAAATATCAAGACCAATGCACAAATAAAATATTAAAAGAAATGTTGGAAAAAGATATATTTGCTACAAATGTTTATACTTTAGGATATGACTATGATTCATGGTCAAATTTAGACTATACAAACAAGTTAGTAATTATATAAATAAAAATAGGGGGAAAACTAATGAACGAAATATTTGCAGATTTACATGTACATATAGGAAGGTCAGAACAAGGAAAGCCAATAAAAATAACAGCAGCAAGAAGCCTAAACTTCGCAAACATAGCGAAAGAATGTTATGAAAGGAAAGGAATAAGTGTAGTAGGAATTATAGATTGTGCATCAC
>OLPG01002446.1_pt1 | contig 13093 bp, 10 predicted proteins | sample 1672311 | NCBI WGS metagenome assembly OLPG01 (sample SAMEA3136670, study PRJEB25190) | human gut metagenome | biome: human gut; feature: human-associated habitat; material: faeces | place: Austria | collected 2013
GCGGTTAGCCCTCTGCGGAGGGACTGTGACCCTCCGATGCTATAGAAATCCGGCTTTGCTGGAAATCTCACCGTGAGGGGTGATTACCCATGTTGACCATAGATACCTTTTTAGGGATTATGAGCTTCGGCGTTGGCTGTTTTGCTCTTGGTTTCGCGTTAGAGAATTTACATAGTAAAAAATAACCGCCCACTTTTGCCCAGTAGCGGTTATTTTTATAAAGAAACCATTAAATGCGGCTAGCCGTCTATCGGCAGCACCTTTTTCTATTAATATTTTAGCACTATTTTTTGTTATATGCAAGCGGAACCAAAAGAGCTGTCGCATCAGTCGATGCGGCAGCTTTTTACGTCAGTGAGGGCATATTCTTGTCTATAACCTTCAGAAAGATTTTGTTGACATACTGCTCACAGTCACAGGAGAACCAATGGTTTTCCAAGGGCAGGATATAGATATTGCCGACAGGCTCCAAATCATTGGCCTGCATAAAGCGTTCGATGCGCTGGGATAATTTTTCAGCGTTCTCGCAGAAGGTGCCGGAAAAAATAATTTCCAGATACAGGCCTGCGGGCAGCGTCAGTTTGATGGATTGCCTGTGCTTGGTGGCGCTGGTGACGCAGGAAAAATATGCCTGTGAACGTTGAAATTCATGCTTTTTAAAAAAGCTTTCCTGGTCTAAAACCCAGCCTGCATGATTAGGCAGTGCTCCCTTGTGATGCGCGCGTCTTTGCCCATGGCGGGCAAATTTGGTAATGCGGCTTTTGCCGTCATCACTTTCCGCAAGCGGCGTCAGGCGCAGCAGACGGTCATTTTGCCAGCTGAGCGTCAGATGACGGCAGGGATTAAGCTCCTTGACGTGCATATCGTCCTTGATGCGTTCAATGGTGTCGCAGATTTCCTGATTACTGCGGATAATGGCCTGACATTCCGCTGTTTTTTCCTGCAGCAGCTGCAGAAAATTTTCTTTGCTGCGGTTCTCCAAATATTTTTTGATGTTGGCGATGCTGATATCCAGCGCACGCAGGTTAACTATTATCTCCAAATCAAGAAATTGCTGGATAGAATAATTGCGGTAGCCATTTTCACTGACAAAGTCCGGTGAAAGCAGGTTAACCTTGTCATAGTAGAGCAAAGATTGCTTGGATATATTAAAAATTGCCGCCAGTTCACCGGCAGTAAAGTACTTTCTCTTGTCTTTGTTAATCATAATTGTTCCTCATAAGCTTGACTATAATACTAGTATATAGTTTAATATTAAAAGGAGTAATATCACTTCTTTTTATCTAGTAAATTATATCATATTTTTCCTGCTAGTTGAATAGAAGTTTTTGAGTATAGGATGGAGGTCAATGGCTAATGAAAAAAATTGCGATTTATGGTAAGGGCGGTATCGGCAAGTCCACAACAACATCAAATCTGTCGGCTGCATTCAGCGAAGAAGGACTTAAGGTTTGCCAAATCGGCTGCGATCCGAAAAATGATTCTACCAGACTGCTGCTGGGACGCATCTGCAGCCAGACTGTGCTGGACATGGTGCGCGATAATGATGAGGTTGCGGCAGAGGATATTGTTCATACAGGCTACAATGGCATTAAATGTGTGGAGGCTGGCGGTCCTGAGCCTGGTGTAGGCTGTGCAGGCCGTGGTATTATTGTGGCGCTGGAAAAGCTGCGTTCGCTGGAGGTGCTGACGGACGAGGATCTGATTATGTATGACGTTCTGGGTGACGTAGTTTGCGGCGGTTTCGCCGTGCCTATCCGCGAGGGCTACGCAACCGATATATATATTGTTTCTTCCGGCGAGCTGATGAGCCTGTATGCTGCCAACAACATCGCCAAGGGTGTTAAGCGCTTTGCTATGCGTGGCGGCGTGCGTCTTGGAGGTATCATCGGCAACGGACGCAATACACCTAACGAGCAGCAGCTGCTGCAGGAGTTTGCCAAACGCCTGCACACCCAGCTTATTGCCTTTATTCCGCGTGACGTTATTGTCAACAAGGCAGAAAACAATCGCCAGACAGTGCTGCAATATGCACCGGAAAGCGCTCAAGCCGGTGTTTACCGCAAGTTGGCGCACGATATCTGGCATAATGAAAACATGGCTATCCCTACGCCGATGAGTTTTGAGGAGCTTGAAAAGCTGGTGGCCGAATATGGCAATTAAAACAAGACGCTTTTACAGTGCACGCAAAAGCTGCAGCTGCAGCATGCCGGGCGTATGGCGCGCCGTTGCCTATATGGACGGCGCTGTGGTTGTCTTTCACAGCCCGCGTGCCTGCGCTCATGTAGCACGCACGATGGATATCAATTCCCAATACCGCACGCTTTCCGAGAATGAACGTGAGCAATGGGGCTCCGTGCCGCTGCTCAGCAGTCAGATGCAGGAGAAGGATGCTATTTTTGGCGGTGCGGCACGTTTGGAAAAATGTCTGCGCTTTGCTATAGAAACATATAAACCAAAATGCCTGATGATTGCCAATTCCTGCGTGGCCGGTGTTATCGGTGACGATGTGGAATCGGTGGCACGCGAGGTGGAGGAGGAATATAATGTTCCTATCCTTACTGTGGAATGCTGCGGCTTTTTGGGTGCTGAATATTATGACGGTTATTTTGAAATTACGCAGAAGCTGTTGGAGCGCTTCGTCAAGCCTTGCGCCAAGCAAAAGGACAGTGTATTGCTTTTAGGTGATAACGGCGGCCCGTGGGGCCATTATGCGAAAGAGGTTACGCGGATTCTGCAGGAATTCGGTGTGAAGGTCATCGGTCAGTTCCCCGGCTATATGGCTATGGACGAGCTGGAAAAGGTGGCAGCCGCCGAATATGCGGTTGTGCTTGGCGGCCGTGGGCAGACGCATATCGGCTTGCGTAAGGTTGCAGAGCAGCTGCAGGAAAAATACGGCACACATTATCTGGCCGATATTTATCCTGTCGGCTGGCAGGAAACGCAGGACTGGATTATCAGCATCGGCCGTATGCTGGGACGTGAGCAGCTGGCACAGCAGGTGCTGAGGCTGGAGCAGCAGCGCTTAAGTGAGCAGCTGCAGCATTTTCTGCCGGTAACGGAAGGCAAGAAAACAGTGCTGTGCATCGGTCGTATTCTGAGATATTTTCATCCGGGGAATATCCTGCAGACTATCAGGCTTTTGCGCTTGAATCTTACCGGCATTATTCTCTTGGATTCCTATGACGGTGATGAGCGTGAAGCCATGCTGAAGGTTGTGCAGGAAAACAGCGATGTACCTGTTTATACTACGGCGGAGGGTGAAAAGCTGGTTGCAGAGGCAGACATCGTGCTGACAACGCACGAGCTGCAGAACAAAGAAACACGCCAGATTTTCCTGCCGATGCTGCCGCAGGTTGCCGTTGCCGGTGAGGTCAAGATGATGCGGGGAATTTATCAGAGCCTGTGCAGCAGGCTGAAGGGAGGCGTGCGCTATGTCTGAAAAACAAGGCTGGGGCAATATCTGCGAGCGTGTGGATACCTGTGCGCTGACAGGTGCAGGTGCCTTTTTCGCTGCTATTGATAAGAGTGAGGTTTTGATTAACGGACCATTGTGGTGTTATTTTTATGCTCTTCGACATCTGGAAAAGGCGCGTCCCGATATGTATACGCGCTTTTACGGCTCTCAGCCTGATAATAACGCTGTTATTTATGGCTCCGAGGAATATGTAACGCAGGAGTTGCAGCGTATGCTGGAGGATGGTCATAAGCCGTCGGTACTGCTTTTGGAAAGCAGCTGCTCGCTGAGCTTAATCGGTGATGATCTGGCAGGCATGGCGCGCAAGCTGCAGCTGCCGTTTCCGGTAGTTACGCTGGACAGCGGCGGTATGGTCGGCGGCTTTGCCGCGGGCTACGTTAAGGCTGCCAAGAAGCTGTTTGCGCAGCTGTTGCCACAGACTGCGACAGCAAAACCCTTGGCTGTCAATATTTTAGGACAATCGGAATTTTATCTGCAGGGTGCTGCCGATACGCAGGAATTAAAACGCTTACTGCAGCTGGCAGGCTATGAGGTGCTGTGCACTCCCGGCTGCGAATGCACGCTGGAGGAGCTGCAGAAGCTTCCAGAGGCTTCACTGAACATTGTTACCAATGCGGAACTGGGACTGCCGCTGGCTGAATATCTGCAGAAAAAATACGGCACGCCGTATATTTTTGCAGGCCTGCCTTACGGGGTGCAGGGAACGCTGCGCTGGCTGCAGCAGATCAATGCGCAGCTGCCTGCTCCCGCTATGGATAAGGTGACGGCGGAAGCACAGGCGCAGGATAATTATTTGCTGAGCCGTAATAATGAAGCGATTGCGCTTTGGGGCAGCATGTGGTTTGACAACGTGCTCGTCAGCGCGCCTGCTACACAGGCGCTGTGCCTCGCACAGACGCTGCGCACCGAATGGACTGATATCGGCAGTCTGACGGTTATCTGCCAGCAACCGCTCAAAGATGCGCCTGCCTGCGACACTGCAGAGGCGATTTATACTGTTGGTGTGGACGATGCTGCCATCAGCGAATATTTTAAAACCTGTGACAATGTACTGCTGCTGGCAAGCAGCAGCGAAAGCTCAGTTCTTTATCGCAGAAAGCAGTGCAGCTTTGATGCCTGCAATATCTGCTATCCTACGAATGATGAGGTGTTTATTACCAAGCAGCCGATGGTAGGCCTGCAGGGCAGTGCTTACATGCTGGAGCGACTGTGGAATTGCTTTATCCGCAGAAAAAAGAATAAAGTAGAGTAGGTGGCCTATGAAAAAGCTATTGATGATTATAAGCCTGTTGCTTTTGGTATTTACTGCAGGATGCAGTAAGCAGCAGGCTGCAGATGTTCCTGCTTCGCCGGCGGCGGATGTGGCCTACAGCGTTACGGACGATGCCGGAAGGACGCTGCACTTTGAGCATAAGCCGCAGCGGATAGTTTCGCTCACCTACGGTACGGATGAAATTCTTACCGATTTGGTTGACATAAAACGTATTATGGCCTACAGCCGTTGGGCAGGCGACAGCGAAATCAGCTTTATTACCAAGGAGCAGGCCTATACTGTAGGACGCAAGGTGCCGGAAAATACCGAAGCGGTTTACGCATTGCAGCCTGACCTTGTTGTTGTTTCGACTGCTACCTCAAGTGATTTGGTCCGCAGTCTGGAAGGCTTGGGCGTGCCGGTTTATATAGCGTGCAGTCCGCGGAATTATCAGCAGATGTGCGAAAAAATCCGCGGCATAGCTGCAGCGGTAGGCGAAAAGCAGCAGGGGGAGCTGATGGTGCAGAAGATGGACACGCACCTGCAGCAGCTGCAAAAACGCTTGCGTCAGATTCCGTCAAGCGAAAGGCGCGTTGCTGTAGCCTTTAATTTTACCTCTGCCATGGGGCGTAGAGGAGATTTGCTCGACAGCATGCTGACGATGGCACATGTTATCAACGGCGCGGCTATTGTTGCCGACGAAAACAAGAGCGAGCATGGTATGCCTGCTATCAGCAAGGAACAGGTGGTACGCATTAATCCGGATATTTTTATGCTGCCGACCTGGAATTATAACAATAAACAGGATGTGCAGGGTTATGCTTATGCCGTAATGAATGACCCCGCTTATCGCGATGTTAAGGCTGTACGCAACAAGCAGATTAAGTTTGTTTCGGACAAATACCGCTATGTTGCCAGCCAGCATATTGTCGATGCTATTGAAAACATTGCGCATGCTGTATATCCGGAAATTTTTTGAGGAAGTGTGTTTGTAGATGATTATTAAACGTGAACGGAGTCCTTTGGCTATTATTCTATTAGCAGTTCTCTTAATTGTTATTGCCTGTGTATCTTTGACCTTTGGTCAAATAGATGTGCCTGTAAGCAAGGCGCTGGCGGTTATCGGCTCGCAGTTGAATCTGCCCGGCTTTACCGAGGCTGATTACAGCAGGGAGCAGCTTGCCGTTATCTGGTATATCCGTCTGCCGCGTATGCTGGTAGGTGTGCTGGTTGGTGCGGCGCTGGGTATCTCCGGTGCTGTAATGCAGGGCATTTTCAGCAACCCGCTGGCAGATCCCGGTCTTATCGGTATCTCCTCCGGTGCTGCTACCGGTGCGGTGCTTTCTATTGCTTTGGGTGCAGCCTCCGGCAGTATGTTTGCTATGCCGGCCTTCGCTTTTTGCGGCAGTATCTGCGCTGTGTGCCTAACAGTGTTTTTGGCGATGCGTAACGGCAAAATTCCTGTTATGACGCTGCTTTTGGCAGGCGTTGCCGTGGGAATGCTTTTGGGTGCTATTACCTCCGGCCTGCTTACATTTATGAACGAGCAGAAGCTGCAGCAATATCTCTTCTGGATGGTCGGCGGTCTTGATTACCGTCGCTGGGAGCATGTATATCTGGCAGTGGGACCTGTGCTGTGCGGCATTATTATTATGTGCCTGCTGGCACGTCACCTGAACATTCTGGTGCTGGGCGAAACGGAAGCCAAAGCCGTTGGTATGCCTGTTACTGCTTTCCGCATGGGCCTGCTTTTCGTAGCGGCCATGACTACTGCTACCTCCGTTTGCGTCAGCGGTAATATCGGGTTTGTCGGCCTTGTTATTCCGCATATGATGCGTATGCTGATTGGTCCTGACCATCGCGTGCTTTTGCCTGCCAGCGCTCTTGGCGGTGCAGCCTTTCTGGTATTCTGCGACTCGCTGGGACGCATTATTATGCCACCGGCAGAGGTGCGTGTAGGTATTATGACGGCGTTCTTAGGTACGCCGTATTTCCTGTATCTGCTGCGCAGAATGCAGAAGCAGTTCTTTTAAGATGAGGTAGAAATTATGAAGGTTATTTTCTTGACGAATGTTATTCGCCGCATGGGTATGATGCAGCAGACTATGGAAAAGCTGCAGCAGGAAGGCAAGCTGGATAATGCCTGCGCCTGCCGTTGGATTACCGATGCGACGGTTTGGGATGATAAATGGCACAAGGAGCTTGTCGGCTCTAAGCTGGTCATTATGAAATGGATGGGTACAGGTCTGGATACACCGTTTCTGCAGCGCTGCGTCAGCCTGCTGAAGCAGCTGCGCCTGCCCTTTTATATTGATGCTTCCGGCAGCAAGGAGGGTGAGCTGGCGCAGGGACTGACACCTGAGCAGCTTGCTGTTATCAAAAAATATTGCATGTTCGGCGGCGAAATCAACTATTACAATTTGTGGCAATATCTGCAGCAGCTGCTGCAAGGTGAGACTATTACAGTCGATGAGCCGAATCCTATTCACTGGTGCGGTATTTATCACCCGCGGGCGAAAAAGGTATATACCGATTTAGCGGAATACCAGCGTGATTTTTGCGTCAGCGGACGACCGACAGCGGGCATTCTTTTTTATCGCGACGAATGGGTGTGGGGCGATTTGACCTACCAGACTGCGATGATAGAGGAGCTGGAAGCACAGGGCGTCAACGCTGTCTGCGTTTTCAGCAACGGCATGCCGCTTGAGGAAATGGGCATGCCCAGCCTGACACAGGTTTTCAACAGCTTCTTCTGTACGGCAGATGGTGTGCCTGCAATTGACGTGCTGCTGAATGTCATGAAGTTTTCCATGACTACCGGCGGTTCGATTAATCTTGATTATCTGAAAAAGCTTAACGTACCTGTTTTAGCTGCCTATACGACAATTGCGCCCTTTGAGGAATGGAAGGACAGCTTTGAAGGCATGAACGCGATGGAGGTTTCCATCAGCGTTTCTCTGCCGGAATTTGATGGTATTATTCACGGCGTGCCTATAGCACACAAAAAAATTCTGGAAAACGGCGATGTCCGCTATCTGCCTAATATGGAGCGTGTAAAGCGCATGGCCTCCAAGGCGAAGAAGTGGGCGATGCTGCGCCACAAGGCTAACAGCGAGAAGAAAATCGCTATTATTTTCCATAACTATCCGCCGCGTAATTCCAATATCGGCAGTGCTGTCGGCTTAGATACAATCGAAAGCATCCGTCGCGTGCTGGCTGCAATGCGCGAGCGTGGCTATAAGGTAGATTGGATTCCTGAGGATACGAAGGAATTTATCAAACAGCTGACAGCCAATGCCACCAATGACCGCAGCATGCTGACGGAAAAGCAGGTTGATGCTGCCTATAAGCTGAAGGGAGCAGAATATAAAGAGTTCTTTGCCTTGATGGATAAAAAGGTGCAGGAGCAGCTGGTGAAGGACTGGGGCGAAGCGCCTGGCGCTGTCATGGAATATGACGGCGATATCCTGGTGCCGGGAACGATGAACGGCAATGTTTTCGTAACCGTGCAGCCGCCGCGTGGCTTTGGCGAGGACCCGGAAAAAATCTACCACGATCCTTACGTTGCACCGACGCATCAATATCTGGCCTTCTACCGTTGGGTACGCGATGTGTGGCAGGCAGATGCCGTTGCTCATATCGGTACGCATGGCAGCCTGGAATGGCTGCCGGGCAAGAACGCCGGCCTTGATTGCAGCTGCTACCCGGATTTGGCACTGGGAGATCTGCCGAACATTTATCCTTATAACATCACTATTACCGGCGAGGGCATTCAGGCAAAACGCCGTGGCGCTGCCTGCTTGATTGAGCATCTGCCGGCGCCGCAGACACAAGCGGGAGTGTATGACGAGCTGGAGGAGCTGGAAAAGCTCATGGACGAATACGTGCACTTCAGCAGCACGCAGCCGGATAATCTGCCGCGCTTGCAGGAGCTGGTGCTGGCGAAGGTTGCTGAGGCCAACCTGCAAGACGAGGTTGCTTATGATGAGGAGAAACCCTTTGACGAATATGTGATGAATCTGCATAATTACATTACGGATTTGAAGAATATGGAGGTGCACACAGGCCTGCATATTATGGGACAGCCTCCTGAGGACCAGCAGCTGGAGGATTATCTGTGGCTGCTGCTGCGTCTTGATAACGGCAATATCCCCAGCCTGACGCAGGCAATAGCAGCTCTGTATGGCTTTGATTATTACTATCTGCTGGAAAACAGCAGCCTGATATATGAGCCGCTGAATATTACCTACGGTATGCTGATTGACCGTATCGCCAATCAGTGCCGCGAGCTGATTCGCTGCCTGCAGCAGCGTGATTTTGTCAAGGAAGCGGTTGCTGATGCTCTGCAGCTGCCCTGGGTGCAGCAGGCACCGGCGGAAAGCAGAGAAAAGCTGGAAGTGGTCTGCAACTATATAGTAGATACACTCTATCCCAATCTGCTTTTGACGAAGCAGGAAATTACCAATATGCTGCGTGGCTTTGAGGGCGAATATATTGAGCCTGGTCCGAGCGGTGCTCCCTCCAGCGGCGGCGCTGATTTGCTGCCGACAGGACGCAACTTCTACGGTGTGGACCCGCGCTGCCTGCCAACTCCGGCGGCATGGGAAATCGGCCAGACACTGGGCGACCAGGTGGTAGAACGCTTCATTGCGGAGGAAGGCCATTATCCCGAAAATATCGGTATGGTCTTTTGGTCCGGGGCGAATATGCGCAGTCATGGACAGTGCATTGCCGAATTTCTCTATCTCATGGGCATCCGTCCCAAGTACCAGAGCGGCAGCCTGCGTATCAACGGTCTGGAGGTCATTCCTCTGATGGAACTCAAACGTCCGCGTATTGACGTTACGGCGCGTATCAGCGGCCTTTTCCGCGATACTATGCCGTCGGTAATGCAAGTGATGGATAAGGCGGTGCTGTTGGCAGCGGAGCAGGATGAGCCTGATGATTTGAACTTTGTACGCAAGCATATTCAGGAGGATACCAGGGAGCTGGAGCAGCAGGAGGGCATGGAGCACGATGCTGCATGGCGTCAGGCAGCCTTCCGCGTCTTTGGCGATGCACAGGGAACCTATGGTGCAGGCGTTGCGGCGCTTTTGGAAAGCAAAAATTGGGAAACCATTGATGATATTGCCGATGTTTACGTGCGCTGGGGCGGTCATGCCTACGGCGGCAAAACCAAGGGCAAATTCCTGCCGCAGCAGTTCCGCAAGCGTATGGGCAGCTTGGATATTACGATTAAAAACGAGGATAACCACGAAACCAATATGCTCAGCAGTGATGACTACAATGCTTATCATGGCGGCATGATTGCAGCAGTACGTTCGATTAAGGGCAGTGCGCCGCGTTCCTACTGCGGCGATAGCACTGACAGGACGCGTGTGACGATGCACAGCGTACAGGAGGAGGCAAAGCGCCTGTTCCGCAGCGAGGCTATCAATCCCAAGTTTATCAAGGGCATGATGCAGCATGGTTACAAGGGCGCTGCCGATATGGCCAACATGATTGCACACAGCTTCCAGTGGGATGCGACGAGCGCTGTCATGGAAGACTGGATGTACGAAAAATATGCCGAAAAATATACCTTCGACCCAGTTGTGCAGGAATGGCTACGTGATGTGAACCCCTGGGCCTTGCAGCGCATGACAGAAATTCTGCTGGAGGCAGAGCAGCGCGGACTGTGGCAGGCTAAGCCGGAGACCAAGGAGGAGCTGCAAAAGCTCTACCTTGATATGGAGGGCGAGCTGGAGGACAGAGCAGATGAGCATTAAAATGTTAGTGCTGAGCCTGACCGGCCAGTGCAACTTTGCCTGCCGTTACTGCTATGCCTCTGAGCATGACCGCAGTATGATGTCACCGGAAACAGCGCTGGCAGCAGTTAAGCTGGCAGCGGACGGCGGTGAACGCTTTGTTATTCAGTTCAGCGGCGGCGAGCCGCTGCTGAACTTTGATTGCCTGAAGGCAGTGGTAGATTATGTGCATAAGGAAAAGCTGCCTGCCGTACTGCAGCTGCAGACTAACGGTTCTCTGCTTACTGATAAGATTGCCAAGTATCTCTATAAAAATAAGGTTGCTATCGGCGTGAGCCTTGACGGCAGACCGGCGGTCAACGATAAGCTGAGGCTGAAAAAGAATGGCTACGGTGCGACCGGAGAGATTTTGAAGGGTATTGATGTTTTACGCCGCAATAATATTGCCTGTGGCGTAACCTGCGTAGTGACATCAGAAAATGTGGATACGCTGGAAAGTATTGTGGATTTTGCCTACTTTTTGGGCAACATCCGTAAAATTGGCTTTGACATCCTGCGTGGGCAGGGACGTGGACGCAATCTGCAGCCGCCAACGCCTGCAGCGATGCAGCAGGCTATGCAGCGCGTTTTTGCGCGCTGGGATGAGCTGGCGAAGCTCACAGGAATGCGCATAGCGATTGCTCAGCAGGAGAGAGCACAGCTTTTGTGTAAGGATTGCAGTCTGACCTTCGGCCATTGCTATGCTATGAACGGCGAAGCAGCCTTTGTAGATGCCAAGGGTGATATTTACGCCTGCTCTTCGCTGGTAGGCAATGCGGATTTTTACCTTGGCAATGTCTATAACGGTTTGGAGCCTGCTCTAATAGAAAAAACTAAGCAGGTGATTGCCGAATCTATGGACTTTTGCCGCCAATGCGACGATTTTAAATTGTGCGGCGGCGGCTGTTTCGCGCGTTGGTATGGCTTCGAGGACAAGTCTGCCTATGGCGCGGAATGCAGCATGAAGCGTGAAGCGATAAAACGTATACAGAAGTAAAAAAACGTCAGCGTCGGGTGCTTAACAAAGCACTTCGCTTCGCTGACGTTTCTTTTTTGTAAATAACATGTTTAACATTGATTCTGATGGGAAATATTGCTCTTTTACATGCTTTTTGACAAAATGAAGCTGTATTAGCGCATTTTTCCTTGACTATATTCCTAGTATATGGAATAAAATAAGAAATGTGATTGTTTAGAATATTCGGAGGCAATATAATGACAATTGCTTTATGTCATTTAGAGCTCAGCTGCGGTCCGCAGGAGCGCAATCTGCAACTCTTAGAGCAGGGAATGCGCCTGGCTGCAGAGCAGGGCGCTGACTGGGTATTGACACCTGAGGTGGCAGTACAGGGATATTATTTTTATTACATAAATAAAAATGCTGTGGTAGCATCCCAACCGTCACCTGAGTTGGAGCCGTTGCGTAAATTGTGCCGTGAATACGGCATTACCCTCTTTTTAGGCTGCGGCGAGTATGATGCTGCCTGTGATAAAAACTTCAACAGCTGTCTTGTCTTTGGTCCTGATGGTGAGCTGATTGGCCGTCATCGCAAGCTGTTTGGCGGTAAAATGGGAGCAGAAGCTTGGGCTGATAAGGGCGACAGCTTTACCGTGCTTCCTTGCAGCGGTCTGCAGACAGGAGTGTTGGTGTGCGCTGATTTGTGGTTCCCTGAGTATTACGAAGGAACTAAGGCGCAGGGAGCCGAAATTATTATTGATGTTGCTGCCTGGCCGCCGACGCAGGTGTGCGGTAATCCGCTTCCCGCCTGGCTGCATTCAGCTAAGGTAACTGATATGACGATAATTGTCTGCAACCAGACAGGTTCGCCGGAGTGGATGGATATGAGCGTGGGGCAAAGCGTGGTTATCGACCAGGGCGAGCTGAAGCTGGCCTACAGCGGCGAGCCAGCGGTATTGCTTTTTGATTATGATGCTGACGCCAAGCGTGTGCAGTCAATTGCCTATGATGTTCACTATATAAAGTAAGTAAATAAATACTCGCAGCGGTATAACACCCTGTATTTGCCGTTGACGAGTGAATATTGACCAGATAAAATGATAGATGAGAGAGAAAGGTAGCCTTGCCGTGCGCCTGTCTTGAAAGTATAGAGGCGGATGGTTTGCTATAAATTTTATTCAAAGGTGGGTTTAGAGTATGAAAAAGGTTCAAAGCTTACGTAATGCTGTAATGGTGTCCTTGCTTGCAGGTACAACTGTAGTATGGGGGGGCACAGTGTTTGCACAGGAGGATTTGCAGGAGTTCGCGCTTGATGATATGGTGGTAACTGCCAGCCGTGTTCCGACACAGAAGATTGATACACCGGCTGATATCAGCGTAATTACCAAGGAAGAAATTGCTGACCAGAATTATGCCAGTGCTTCAGATGCATTAAGAGCAATTCCCGGTGTTAACGTGTTAGGCAGTGGTGCCAAAGGCTCCTCCATGGGTCAGGACAAGATTCTGCTCAATGGCGATGAAAGAGTTTTGGTATTGGTTGACGGACGCAGAATGAACCTGGGCAGCAGCGGTAACAGCAGTGCCGATTGGCTGCCTCCTGTTAATGCAATCGAACGTAT
>OLPG01002451.1_pt1 | contig 13074 bp, 14 predicted proteins | sample 1672311 | NCBI WGS metagenome assembly OLPG01 (sample SAMEA3136670, study PRJEB25190) | human gut metagenome | biome: human gut; feature: human-associated habitat; material: faeces | place: Austria | collected 2013
GGATGCCAGGACTGCTCCATCAGGAGAGTCAATAGACTTCCCAGCTTCTCATTGATCCGCATATCTCGTATGTAATCAGATGAGGAAGCCAAGTTATAGAGGTCTGTTAGAAGAGAGGTGAATGTAGTTAAATCATCTGGATGAAACACCGGCCGACCGCCACGCTCTTTGTACTTCTCATATACAGCCGGAAGGAACGATGCATAAAAGTGACACCGCTGAAGCGACTAGAGATTGTCGGAAGTCGAATGGCTGTATGCTTTCCGACAGTCAATAAACACGCAGTCTCCCTGGTCTAACTGATAACTCTGCTCCTTTCCAATATCACTTTTTCCTTTGCTTATATCCAACTGGTGAAACTGCATCCTTGGGAATATGCCACGGCGATCCTTTTCCATCTTGATTGCAGTTTGAAATTTTACCTTCTCTGCACCACTCGGAAACTGTAACCTGTGTCACGCCGTATTTTTTAGCAAATTCCCATGTTCCAATTGCTTCACTCATTTATGTGGTCCTCAAATCTATGCAGTCAAATATTGTGCTGTTAATCTTTCAAGCAAAACTCTTCTATTACAGATCTGCAAATAAATCAGCCTTGTACACACCATTCTCCAGCATCTTCTTAAAACTGTCCTTTACTGCTTCAACATCCTCATGGTAGGTCATGCCATACCAGGTGTCATTGGTCTTCAGAACTTTCACAGACATCTTTCCTTTATTAAGTAACTCACCGATAAAAATCGGAATCAGATATTCCGCTTTCAAAGGATTTTCCGGTACCTCTTTCTCAAAGAATTCGTTGAAACCTTCTTCCAGCACATCCAGGAATTCCGGAGTCAATCCCCACATATTCATAGAAACCAGAGAATCGACATTCACATCCACACCGTCCGTTTCTGCGCCATGTTCAGTTTTTACAATATTCCTGGTCTCCACAACCTCTGTCAGGTTATTCTCCTCATCCATCTTGCAGATACCGCGGGTCACACCACCATTATCGGACAGAGTGTTCTTCAGTACAAAACCTGCCATGCAGGACTTACCGCCATTCACCAGATACTCATGGACAGCCTTGAAGCCTTCCTTACCATAGTAATCATCTGCATTGATCACAATAAACGGCGTATTGATAACCTTCTTTGCTGCAAGCACAGCCTGACCGGTTCCCCACGGCTTTGTACGTCCTTCCGGCAGAGTGCCCGGAATATCGTTGATATCCTGGAAAGCATAGTCTACAGTTACATTATGAGCAGAGCAAATAGCGGTAATACGATTACCAATCACCTCTTTGAACTCTTTCTCGATATCCTTGCGGATAATAAATACCACATGGTTAAAGCCTGCCTCAATTGCATCATGAATTGAGTAATCCATGATGATGTGATTCGAAGCATCCACCGGCTCCAACTGTTTAATTCCTTTTCCAAAACGACTGCCGATCCCAGCCGCCATGATAAGTAATGTTGTATTCATAGTTTTTCATACCTTTTTCTGATAATATTCTTTTACCATAGGTTTCGTTCTTCACTTCTCAGCCGACCAAAATTGACCGTTGCCTGCTGCTCACCACGTAGAGGTGTGTGAAGTTTTGAGTAGCTACCGTGTAGGATTAGTACACGGCCTTTTCCATTATATATCATTCTATTGTTATGTGCCTTGAACTAGCTTTTGTGGTTTTCAATTTATAATAACTCCAATATATAATACCACCTATCAATCCCCCAGCTGTATTAGTCACTAAGTCAGATATTTGAAAAGTTCCGACACGAAGGATAATTTGACACACTTCTATACTAAGCGAAAATAAAAAGGAAATCTTAACTGTCCTATAACAGATTTTCAGAAATCCCTTCTTCCCTTTGAGAATCTTGTCTTTTAATGCCCAAAGCATAAGCATTGAAAACGGAATAAATAGAAAAACATTCTCTATTAATTCTGTGCTTAACGTGCCATCAGAATAATGAAAATTCCAATTTCCCAGAACATTTCCTATTGGATTCCCCCAAATCTGACGGCAAAATATGGTTCTAAAAAGAATTAAGCAAGTGTATACCGCCAACATATAAATTCTTCTATATTCTTTGGATTTTTTTAATTCATTCATCCAATTACAAAGCACTGCTTTCAAACCAATCTTTTTCCACTCTGTATACAAAAGCATAAAAAGTGCCGCCATAACTATAGATACAAATAAATATTGATAAAGTGTCGAGATGATATTGACACAAATTTTATCTACTATAGCATACATTTGTCTCTCCTTATTTTTTTATCTTTATCAAGAATCCATTAACTATTGAAAGTGCTACATCATTTTTTAATGCCAAGAGTGCAGTGATGTAAACTATAATCGACATTAAAATTTTCACAAAAAGATTTACGATAAATGAAGTCAAAAAAACATTACAAACAGCAGAAACAATAATAATCCCAACGCATCCCATAAGTAGACTTATCACATAGCGCAAAGAAACCTTTATTCTTAATACTTTCCTAACATAAAAATATTGATAAACACACATAAGTACTTCAGCTAAAAGGGTCGTAAATGCAGCTCCGTTTTGTTTGAAAGTTCCAATTAAAGCAAAATTCAAAACAATATTCAAAACAGCGCTCATTATAGTTCCTTTTAAAACGACTGTTTCTTGTTTCATTGGTAGCAAAACAGCATTAGTGTAATACGTTGCGATCATTGAAAACGCCAAACTCACACTTAAAATTCTTAACGATGTTGCAGCTTCTGCATATGATGCTCCAGCGATAATTTCAATTACAGCATCAGATATAACAAATATTCCAACCATCACCGGAAGCAATATCATCATGAACATCTTAAAAATATCAATTGCGGTTTTTTCATACTCTTTCTTTTGATTTGTTGCAAGATAATTAGATAATCTTGGTAACGCCACGAGAATAACTGCCGCTATACAGCTTTTCAGCACAGTATAAACATTAACAGATGTTGAATATAAGCCTACATGAAATTCATCAGACAAGAATCCAAGTATTGTTTTATCTGAGTTTACATATATTGTAGTTGTAACCGTAGATGCAAAAATTATCATGATTGGCTTAAGATGCTTTTTCAAATTAAGATTTCTTGTCAAACGTATCTTTACATATTTTTTGGCATGTAAAAAATTAAAAATATTAGCACCTGCATTAGCAATAACTGTTGTTGCCGCATATAGAACATAATCGGACTCATCGTGAACAAACAAAAACAGCAGCACTAAAGCAATAATATGTACAACGAGAGAACGCACCGTAATATATGCATAATCTTCGACAATCGAATAAAGCCATGTCACACCAATCAGATTACCAAATATCGCCAAACTCTGAACGGCAATCAAAGGTATATACGAGTGAAACTTAGGAACAGCAACAACCACAATAACAAGAGCAATAATTGAAATCACAACAGATATTACATTGATTGAAAACATTTCACTGGAAAATACTTCAAGGTTTTCTTTGCTATCTCGTACTCTTGCTCCTTCTCTGATTGCGTATGTTGCTATTCCCAAGCCTGCAATCAGCACAAAATAACTCACAACAGAATTTGAAAAATCCACTTTTCCCATATTCTCGACTTGCAAAACACGTGCAGCATAAGGATATGTTATAAGTGGAAATATAACTGATAATATTGTTTTGAATCCATTCAGTAATGCATTGACTCCAATAGACTTCTCTTTTCTTTCCATAAATAAACTATCACCTCTTAATCATCTTTAATATCTTTTTTGTCGCCCATCTAATGAAATTGAACCATCCTCCAATTTTTATTGAAGCATTCATTTTGGACATGCTGCCCCCCCCCGCTAATTTTTCAATTTCATGAAGATTATAGGAAAGATATTTCGGAAGTGCAAACGGATATATCGCAACTCCATGTTCATCTATATCTATTTTTACCGTATGTAATTGATTCATTGTTTTAACCAACTCATACTGTTCTTGATCCTGCTTGGAACGATTTGGAAACATATAAAAGATATTCGTTGATGAGTCTGGAATTCGAGTGTAATACTCAATGTATTTCTTTTCCCCACTAGTGCAGTATTCTTTAAGATACGGATTTTGTTTTAAATGATCAAAATGGTGACTTAATGAAAACTGCCCAGCAAAAGAATAGGATATTTCTGCATTCAATTCCATTGCAAGAATTGAACCTATAAAGCCACCTGATGAAGCCCCTACACATCGAATAGTGTATCCCTTCGTTATACTTCTAATAAAATCAATTAGCTTATCATAATTATTAATCCTACTATTGATTCCCTTAACATACCAGGACAACCAAATATCACGAATAAATATCTCTATTTCAGGTTTGCAATCTGCTCGCAAATTAGACCATTCATAACGATCTTCTTTGATTATTTTATCCTCAAATGACTGAAGATTATCTTTTTCATACAAAGCATTACTGGAGCAATAAATATATGCTAATCCGTTCTTACAGCTATTGTATTCAATCTTATAATTATCTTTCTCATACTCCGCTTGAATCAAATCATGTATATCATTCATCCTTATATCCTCAAATCAATTAACTCTTTTCTTTCCATATAGTTCTGGAATAAAGCGATTACTAAATACAACAATAGGAATCACCACCAGAACACATACTATAAAAACACATACTGTCATTATAATATTAGGACACTTAAAATTTGCCATCGAAAAAATCATTTCTATTATGTTCTTAAAGAATTGCGTAAGCATAAATTGCCACACATATATTATAATAGAGTTTCTCCCACACCACCTTAAAAACAAATTGTTTTGCACAAAATCCGCAATAATCCAGACAAGCATGATTCCACTCAAAGCTCCGAGTATAAATAGCAGAAAATTCCCGTAATGGTTGTTGTACATTGTAACGCTGGAATTACATAATGCACAAACCATCAGTATACATGATGCACCAATTAGCAGCATAGTCTTTTTTCCTTTGCAATCACAGATTTGTTTTAATTGACTTGTCAGAAACTCCTTACATGCAAATCCTAGTAGATAAAAGAAAAGAGCCATTGGAACAACATTTATATAAAAAGGTGATTCATCAGGCCACTCTATTTTATACTCAAAAAGTAGCCCCAACAGAATGCACATTCCACCGAGTATTATCTGACATTTCACACTTGAAATATGTACTATTTGAGAAATGAAGTAGAAAACAATTACGACTATAAACAGTGTCTGAAGAAACCAATACCTCCAAAATTGATATAAAAAATCAACCTCCGCTAAATTTCCACCTTTCATTACGACAGTAAATAATCCGTAATATACATACGAAATCAATCCCAATAAAATTTGTGGCAAAAGAATCGTTTTTATCTTACCAAGAATAAACCTGTACCTCCCCCCCCTCAGTTTTTGCAACTAAGCCTGAAAGGAAAAAGAAAAGGGGCATATGAAAAGTCAAAATAATTTTATTCAACGGAGCTTCCATAGAATAAAAACTATGACCCAAAATCACAAGTAAAATTGCAATACCTCTTACTACATCTATTTGTTCATTTCTTTTCTTCACAATTTATTCTTCCAATCGTCTATAATTGTTTTATAGTTATTTATCGTTTTATTTACCACATCATCTTCACCCTGTCTCATCCTGATCCATTCATACGATGATTCAGAAAATTGCTCTGCTAAAGAATCCGAATCAAAAATTCTAGATATATACTCTGCTAACATCAATGGCTCATTAAACGTGTAAAGATACCCATCTTTTCCATCGCGAAGCATCTCTGGAACTCCGCCTACAAAACTAGCAACACACGGTATTCCAACCAGTTGAGCTTCACACAGGGAGTTCGGGCTATTTTCAATTGCAGAAGGGAGAACCATTACATTTGACTTTTTTAATTCATTGACTATTTGTTCTGCATCAAGTATTCCCGTAAAATGTATACAGTTCTGCAATTTGTTAGTTTGTATTTTTTCAAATAAATATTTAACATATCCGGGTTGAAGGAGTTTTTCCTTCATGGTTGAATTCCTCATTATATTTTTCCCAGACATATACAATTCAACATCTGGATATCTCTTCTTCAAAATTTTCATTGCATCTAAAAGAATATGAAGCCCTTTAATTGGCTTAAATCCTTGATGCATAAAAATCCTATGATGCTTAATCTTATTAACATCCCAACGTGTTGTCTGATAAAATTCTGGTCTGATTAATTCTGGTGCGTAAAGATATTTTGCTTCAGGATTAATTGCTAAAGAGGAAACTTTATCCCAGGTAGTTCTTCCTCCTACATACTGAACACCCCTTAGCATTTCCTTTTCATATCCGCTACGTTTAATTTCTTTCTTTCTGTCCCATATAACACCAGAATGACGGACAACATCCCTCAAAGAATAAGTTCGGATGATGTCTTTCATCTCTATTCCAGCATATGCATCTTTATAATAATTAGATAAAATTCCTTGTAGTGTAAGAAAAAGTGGTACCTCAGGCTTCATCTTGACCAATTCATACGGAACCATTGATTCACTTCCATGAATATGTATCAAATCTGGTTTAAAATCCGAAATAATATATTTCCAGCTCTCCCTTATTTTTTTACCTCCGCCAGTCCTCATTACTTCTTTTCCATTAGGTAGGAAATAAAAATCTACATTATCAACATGATACTTTTTTACGCTATCCTCATCTGCAACTGAGACAATTGCAAGTTGAATATCTTCTCTATATCTTAATTTTGCAGCCAATGCTCGTGCCCATGTGCACGCATACTCTGACTTTCTTCCTATTTTATCTGCCACTTCTGGAAATGTGACAAACACTGTCCACATTATTCTCATCATATTTCTCCAATCAACGCAATCTATTTGAACTTCTAAATCGAAGCTTTTCCTCTAATGTAATTATCCAAATTCCAATAACTGCATACCATATATTTGCTTCTATAACATTAGTACTAACAGCCATAAATAGGGATAACCAAAATACTATAACTGTATAAAATAGTCTTCGATACATAGTTTTTGACAGACTTCTTTTCAAATCAACCCACAGTGCCAGCCAAACTAGAATGCAAGAATACAATGGCGAAAACACTTTGCCAAATTGCATAACAGATTCAGTTATAACTGGAATAACAAAGTCTGCTCTTCCAACTGAACTTTGAAAATACGATGTGGCTGTTTTAAAATTACTAAGTCCTAAAAATTTCATTGCATATGGAAAATTATAAAAACAATCAACTAGAATTCCTGCCAATCCGCGTTCATTATCATATTGTTCAGCTGCCACCATTCCGTTAGCAACTGGGGTTATGCCTTCAAAATATTCATCGAAATATTCTGCCGTAAAATATTTTCCTGTAGCATCAGACACTTTAACATTGGTCTCACCAAATGATATAATTTTAAGTACTGATCCCATAATTACTACCATAAGAACTCCAGCAAGGCCTATTGTTACTATTGCCTTAGTTTTATTGGGAAAAACACGAATGAGTGCATACGCTGATACAATAACCGCAATAAGCATATTCCATCTTGATACTGAGAAACCACTTGTCCACATGCTAGAAACAAACCCAATACATATCAGTCCGAGCAAAAATGCTTTTATCCATTTTGTCTTTACATATCGAGCAATCAAATCGACTAATACAGTAAAAAGCACCAACAAACCAATATGAAAAAACACTTTATAAATACCTGGTATATCTGAATAATATTCCTGTGTAGTTATATACCCCGTAATTCCCATCTCACTACGTGTTAAAAGCGAAAAATTGAACAAATATCCTCTCAACTTAGAATTCACTACTATAATAAAAAACCAAAAGAGTATTATTACAATAGTAAATGGTCTAACAAATTTTTCCTCAGTTTCAACATTTTGGTCCAGTGAACTTCGTTTATGTGCTACAGATGACCAAAGATGCATAATCATTCCAACAGCAATTTCCTCATATGCCATGTACCAAACAGCTTCACTTAATCGACTACTAATCCTAACTCCACTATAATTATCAGTCAATGCATATAATATTGGTATCATTATAAAGCGACAGAACATTATTACTTCAATAATAATCAAAGATAGTCCTGCCTGTTTTCTGAAAGTTTTTCTCGCAAAACAAAGTGAAATAAAATATGCTATCGGCAACACAAAAAGATTATCAACTAACCCACTGGATTTATTGTAAACTGCAGTAAAAAAGGCCGTGATGATGCAAAGAATCACAAGATAATTCCAAATCATTAGCGCAATTCTTGTTTTTGATTTTTCTTTGTCCTCAACATATAATTCTTTCATAACTTCTCCTATAAGGGCACTATTTCGTTGGAATTCTAATCCAATCATCCAAATATATTGATACATCATTATCCAGTGATAAATTCCATCTTTCGGGTGTCAAAACAATTTTATCCTTATAGGATGATAAATAGGCTGCCCACCAGCTAAAAGTACTATTTGATATAATAAAATACTTGCAAGATTTCATCAACCTAAGTTCCTCATAGTCAGGATTTCCAAGGTCAATGTACACAAAATTCAACATTCTATTATCAATGTTATTTGTAAAATGATAATTATCCTTAATCCATTCAAGATCATCATGCGTATTTGAGAAAATATAAAACGTTGGATTTACTGTTTTTTTCAGTATTTCATTTATTGCATTATTGTAATATTCAAAAGTGCAAATTTGAAGATTCTTCCACCTCGGATTCAAATAGTCTCCACGACGAATATGTAAACAAACTGATTCTGTATTATCTATTCTTTCAAGTATATCGATATTTTCTTTACTTGGTGCAGTCTTTATTTCAAGCTCCGTCCTTATAATATCTTTAATCGGAGCAAAGTTCGCCTCTCCTTGAAAAAAACCAAAAACATATTTGTTTTTTGTTTGAGCGAGAACAGTCTTAAACTCCGTCTGAGATCTATATGTATAATATACACCGTGCTTAGACCTCTTGATGTATTTTTCCTCACCAAGCGGTTTCGAGCTTTTAAGTATTTTCCAAGGCACAATATCAAATCCATTGGCCAACAATGTCTTTATCTTAAAAGCTTCCATATTCTTTTTTTGTTCTTGCTGATCCATAAACTCAACATTATCATTCAAAACGAAATTATGAAGTGCAGCTTTTCTAAAATCGAAATGATCAATATAATATGAGTTGATCGCAATCTTCTCTTTTATTCCTTCTTTCTCATATAAATATTGCAAATACCTTGCATAAGCATATTGAAAAAGCTGATTTCCTAAACCATCTTTTATAATTAAACTAATCATTACTTCTGTACCTCTCCGTATATATCATATGGAAAACTCAGTTTCAATTTTTCTTTTATAGTATCTAGTTTTGGTAACTCCACTGGCACAATTAGCATTGCCTGCTCTATTGAATCTGCCATTGGAAAATTAATTCTTCCTGTACTATAATAGTAATCATAATATTTAACGATATCCACCTGTGGTTTCAACAATATTGCTGGCACCCCATAAGCTTCCGCCAGTATAATTCCGTGTAAACTTGATGATATTACAACATCTACACTCACCAATTGATCGAGAAAACTCTCATAATCGTCTGTGCATATATTCAACCTTGCAATCTCATTCTCTTCATATTTCTCGTTAAGAATATAATCTTTATGTGTTATCAGACCATACTTCTTTCTATTTTTCAGTGGAACTGCCTTATAAATCTCTGGCATTATAATAGCCGGATCACCATATACTTCTGGAACATCATATCCATAATCCATTAAAATTGCCCGTGTAACTGGACCACGAACTGCTCTTACATCAAGCTTTCTCTTTTCCAAACGATACGATAATTTCGCATTTAAAACGCCGCTCCCCCATACAGTTGCATCCTGAATTCCAGCCGTAAGAACACTACCTACAGCATATAGATGCTTCTTTCCGCTAACATTCTGCGTCAAAGACAATCCCTGTTGTTTCAGCATATATTCCACAATTATTGGAGATAGCGTATCCCCTAAGTTGTTGCTCTCATCCCAATAATCAATATTAACCCTATTATTTTGAGCTCGATTAGAAATATTAAAAAGGATAAAATTGTTTCTCCACGGAAATAGTACTTTAACAAGTAATTTTTTTACACCATCACCTAGTACACTCTTTACTGCCAAGTTTAGTTTATCTGTTCTCATCTACAACTGCCTTTCGCATCTTAACGCTTAGAAAATCTGTATATATCATGTTTTGTATTTCTTTTCTTTGATGATTTCTCACACCACACTGCCATGTTTTTTCTCCATATTCAAGCACTAGCTCTTTACTAGTAATCAATCGTTCTAACTCCGTTTGTATATTCTCTTCATTTAACACGACAACGGCTGCATCATTGTCCATTAAATAATCCATCGCCGCTGTGCGTCCGCCAATTGCAAAAATGCATCTAGCATTATAAAGATAATCCACTATTTTAGTCGAGAACGACAATCTAAAAAATAGCCTGTCTTTTTCATTTGTTGGCTCTACATGGAGCAATATATCGGCAGATCCCATTGTTGAAAGCACCTGTTCATTAGGAACAGGTTTCATTATTTTACTTGCGCCTTCCACTACAAGTTCCTTTTTCATCTCATCTGATAAAGGCGACATGGTATAAATACTAAGTTCAGCCTTTTTCCCAGACCTATTGATTTTTTCAACGGCCTTAGCGACTTTAGCAAGAACTTTCCATCTTCCAGATCCAATATTGCCCATGTAAATGATTTTCATCGGGCTACTTACTGTAAGCTTAGCTGAATGTGGTTCAACAAATTCATATCCTTTATACAATAACTTGCATTCCTTATTGAAATATCCTTGATATTCCTTCATCATAGGAGCTGTAATAGTATAAAGAAATTCACATACATTTGCACATTTTTTTATATAGTGCCTTTCAAAGAATGTCTTAATCCAAAAAAACAGTGAATAGCTTTTTTTGTTTAACGAATAGTGATCATCCCAAGCATACGCCACTACCGGCACATCATATTTATCGTGTATATAACGCATTAAAACGTTTGCAGCTGGTACTCTTCCTAATGGACCAAACACAATATCTGGTTTAAATGCGTTGATAAACTGCTCCAATTGTTGAGATTTCCAGACTCCTAACAGTCCAACAACATCTTGCGCCAGCAACATTGATTCCCACCGCATCTGACGCGCTTTATCGTACATTGGTTTTTCAGTTTTACTTTTTGATAATGTATCTTTACTTTCTGGTTCAACTTCTGTACCGACAGCTTTTCTTGAAAAAATACTTTTCGCCAATTGAGATTCTGAAATATAAAAATGGTGTTCTGCCACCTCATTCTGCGGCTTACCACCCTTGAAATATATATTTGCAAATTCTATTCTATCCTGAAGTCCATTGAAGAGATTTGATAGAGTATTACCAACACTCACATCATTTCTCCATGGAAGATAAGAAACTACTAATACTTTTAATCTGGTCTCCCTCATGTTATTCTCCGTCATTTATAATCCCTCAAACAGTTTTTCATGTTCCTCAGAAACTCTCCGAGCATTAAATCTGTTATGTACATCTTCCATGCCCTGTGCTACCAATCTATCCCTTAATCCATCTTCCTGATAGATCCGTAGCACTGCCTTACTTGCTCCTATATCATCATCAACTTCTACAAGCAAACCATTTTCTCCATCCTGGATTATATTGGGAATGGCATCCACTCTGCTCGCTACAATGGGCTTGCCTGCCATCATATACTCAGGCAGAGCCAAACCAAAGCCCTCCCAGCGACTCAGTAAACATGCAACATCAAAAAGCTCTATATAACTCATTGGGTTATAAACCCAGCCTGTAATATGTAGACTATCTGCAAATCCATTATCCGCTGCATACTTTCTGATTTCGTCTTCCTGGTTTCCGTTACCGACGATAATAAAGTGCGCATTTGGAACTGCATCCTTTACCCTCTTTGCCATCTTAATAAACACATCCGGTGCTTTTTGTGGACTCATTCGTCCAACCATACCAACAACAAATGCGTCTTCTGGAATGTTCAGTTCTCTCCTTTTAACTACACCATGTACTCCATTTTCATAGGCTTCAATGTCCACACCGTTAAAAATGACCTGTAACTTGTTCTCTTTGCATATTTTTTTATCCAATGCTGACTGCTTCTCCGCATCTGAAATGCAGATAATCTTATCACAGAACGGCGCAGCTACCTTTTCGATAACTGTGTACATTGTCTTTTTCTTTGCAGAGCATCGCATATTAAATGCCCACCCATGTGGGTTGTATACACAGTAATTCTTCAAACCAATATCTGCAACACGAGCAATTGCTCCAGCTTTGCTGGAATGGGCATATACAATATCGGGGGTATATTTTTTTATCAGTGCTCTGACCCCTTTAATCGCCTTTAAGTCGTTTCCTCCAATAGCTCTGGTCATCTCGACCTGTTCAAATGAATCCACCAAATCTCTGTAGTCTTCTTCATGGAAATCTTGTGAACAAACCAATATATTCTCAAACTTCTCCTTGTCCAAATACTTGAGAAGCATTCGGATGTAGCGATCCACGCCACCTGCGGCCTGCGCCACATGCAATACTCTGATTTTATTCTTCCTCATCCCTCAAATACTCCTCTTCTTTTTTCTTTCCGCAAATCTATGTAAGCCTTTTACTCTCCATGTCCCAACAGGCACACCTTATCATTTTTCTCACAGTGACCATCTACATTTCCGACCACCACTGAATCTTTCATGTAAACCTGTCATGGGCTACTCACCTATTTTTCCTCAACTGAAACTTTATGGTAGACACCTTCATGCCAATTCACCAACAAAGTGCTGTGTCTTACTGTCATAACTCGCAGTCGCACTTCTCTATTTTTCAAAATGCTGACCCTTATTGTCATAACCTTCGTACCAGCTTACTTTGTTAAAACTGTACAAGTTCATACTTTTTCTTTATTGCAACATAAACAATCATCTGCCCCTCACTGCCTCTAATTCTCCAGAAAAATGCAGTTATCATGTCCGTCTTTTCTCTGCAATAAACTTTTCCAGAAAAATAGATTTTGGG
>OLPG01002453.1_pt1 | contig 13070 bp, 10 predicted proteins | sample 1672311 | NCBI WGS metagenome assembly OLPG01 (sample SAMEA3136670, study PRJEB25190) | human gut metagenome | biome: human gut; feature: human-associated habitat; material: faeces | place: Austria | collected 2013
GAAGAACTTCGTTCCAGTGTGGTCGCTGCACAGCTTGGTGAAGAAGCAATTTCCACAAGTGTAATGGCAGGTCTGATTGGTCTGATCATCGTAATTATCTTTATGATCATTATGTACCGTCTGCCGGGTGTCGTTGCCGGTGTGGCACTGATTCTGTACACGGCAATCGTATTGATCACCTTAAATGCATTTGACATTACACTGACTCTTCCGGGTATCGCAGGTATCATTCTTGGTATTGGTATGGCGGTCGATGCGAATGTTATTATTTATGCTCGTATTCAGGAAGAAATTGCAGCAGGAAATTCTGTAAGAGCTTCTATCAAGGCTGGATTTTCCAAAGCGTTCAGTGCAATCTTCGATGGAAACATTACAACCCTGATCGCATCACTGGTACTGATGTGGCTTGGTTCCGGTACTGTTAAGGGTTTTGCTTATACACTGGCACTTGGTATCGTTGTTTCCATGTTCACAGCTCTGGTTGTTTCCAGATTTGTAATGAATGCATTTTATGCAGTTGGCTTCCACGATGAAAAATTATACGGCCGTGCAAAACAGCGTAAAATATTCAACATCGTTGGTAAGCGTAAAGTATTCTTTATTATTTCCATCGTTCTGATTCTGAGCGGCCCGGTTGCAATGCTTATTCATCATAATACAGATGGAACAGCATTAAACTATGCGCTTGATTTCTCCGGTGGTACAGCAACAACTGTAACATTCAACGAAGATATGGATATCAAGCAGATTGATTCTGAAGTAACTCCTGTTGTAGAGGAAGTTACCGGAGATAAGAACGTACAGCCTACAAAGGTTGTCGGAACAAATCAGGTAGTGATAAAAACACGTACTCTTTCTCAGGCAGAACGTGAAAAACTGGATCAGGCACTGGTTGACAAGTTCGACGTAGATGAATCTCTGATCACGACAGAAAGTATTTCTTCCACAGTAAGTTCTGAAATGAGAAGAGATGCGGTTGTTGCTGTAATTGTTGCTACACTCTGTATGCTTGTTTATATCTGGTTCCGTTTCAAGGATATCCGTTTTGCAAGCAGTGCGGTACTTGCATTACTGCATGACGTTTTGGTTGTATTTGCATTCTATGGAATCTCCAGAATTTCCGTAGGTAATACCTTCATCGCCTGCATGCTTACGATTGTAGGTTATTCTATCAACGCGACGATCGTCATCTTCGACCGTATCCGTGAGAATATGAAGGGCAGCAGAGCCAAACTTGATGAGATCGTTAATGAAAGTATCACACAGACACTTACAAGAAGTATGTACACTTCCTTTACCACATTTGTTATGGTAGCAGTTCTGTACATTCTGGGTGTATCTTCCATCCGTGAATTTGCAGCACCTCTTATGGTAGGTGTTATCTGCGGTGCATATTCTTCTGTCTGCATCACAGGTGCTTTGTGGCTGGTAATGAAACGTTATTACAGAAAACCGGTTCCACAGGCAACAGTTGCAGCAAAGACAGCTGCTTCCTCTGCAAAACAGAATAACTCTGGTAAGCAGAACAGCCAGCCGGCCAAAAAGGATCCGACACAGCCAAAGAAGAAAAATCGTAAAAGAGTAGCGGAAAGACTTGCAGCTCAGGAAGCAGCAGCGAAAGAAAATGCTTCCGGCGAAGAAAAGTCCGAATAATGAAATAACAGAGACCAGGTTCCCGGGACAGACATTTGTCCCGGGACTTATTCTATCTGGAGAAAAGAAATATGCATACTCCAAAGTGTGCAGAGGAGAATATATGGAAAAATGGATGGTATATGCCAAAAAGGCGGATTTTCAGGAGATTGGCAGGAAATTCGGAATTGATCCTGTGATTGCCCGGCTGATTCGAAACCGTGATGTAGACGGAGATGAGGCAATACAGTCGTATCTTCATGGAACACTTGAAGAACTTCCGTCACCATGGTTTATGAAAGATATGGATAAAGCTGTAGAAATTCTGAGAATGAAAATTGCAGAAAATAAAAAAATCCGTATCATTGGTGATTACGATATTGATGGCGTGACGGCGACCTGTATTCTGCTGAAAGGTCTGAAACGACTGGGGGCACAGGCTGATACATGTATTCCTGACAGAATCAAAGACGGATATGGACTTCATGAGCAGTTGATCGATCAGGCGGCGGAAGATGGAATTGATACCATCGTGACCTGTGATAATGGTATTGCGGCAGCTGGCGAGATCGCAGATGCCAGACGCAGAGGGATGACTGTGGTTCTGACGGATCATCATGACGTTCCGTTCCGGGATAGTGAAAACGGACGTGAATGGATCATACCATGTGCGGATGCAGTGATTAACCCGAAGCAGCAGGATTGCGCATACCCTAATAAAAATATTTGCGGCGCGGTCGTAGCATGGAAACTGATATGGGCATTGTACGAAAAGACTGGTATTGATAAGTCCGAGATATTGGACTTTACAGAACTGGCAGCAATTGCAACAGTTGGTGATGTGATGGATCTGCAGGGAGAAAACCGGATCATTGTAAAGCATGGCCTGAGGCGGTTATCTGAAACGACCAGACCGGGCCTGCAGGCATTGATCCGGGTAAATAATCTGGAAGGAGCAGAAATCACAGCCTATCATGTGGGATTTGTACTCGGACCATGCATCAATGCAAGTGGACGTCTGGATACGGCGACAAGAGCGCTGGCGCTTTTGTGTACAGAAGACAGGCAGAAAGCAGCTAAACTTGCCGGTGATCTTTATGATCTGAATCAGAGCAGGAAGGCAATGACGGAACAGGGAAAAGAACAGGCGATAAATGAGATTGAGACGGAAAGTATAAATAAAGACAGAGTACTTGTTGTTTATCTTCCTGAATGTCACGAAAGCCTGGCGGGGATCATTGCCGGACGTATCCGGGAACTGTACCATAAACCGGTCTTTGTGCTGACAAAAGCAGAGAATGGTGTTAAGGGAAGTGGACGTTCAATAGAAGCGTATTCAATGTACGAGGAACTTGTTAAATGCCGGGATCTTCTGATTCAGTTTGGCGGACATCCGATGGCAGCAGGGCTTTCAATGGCGGAAGAAAACATTGAACGATTCAGGAAGAAACTTAATGAAAACTGTACATTGAGTGAGCATGATCTGATGCCAAAAGTTATGATTGATGTGCCGATGCCGATTTCTTACCTGACAGAAACACTTACCGAAGAACTCAAAGTTCTGGAACCGTTTGGAAAGGGAAATACAAAACCGTTATTTGCTCAGAAAAATCTGCGTGTTTCAAAATTAAGAATCTTTGGGAAAAACAGAAATGTTGCCAAAATGACATTGACAGATGCAGATGGAGTCTGGAAAGATGCGGTGTTTTTTGGCGAAGTCGATGAATTTGCAGAATTTGTTTCTGTACATGATACTATATCTGTAACGTACTACCCTGAAATCAATGAATATCAGGGTAGAAGAACGTTACAGATTGTGATCAGAAATTATTGTTGATATATAGTTTATACAAGCTTGTGGCGGATCATATCAGGATTCAGCGCATATTTGATTGCGGTATCCTTATGAATCCGCCCTTGTTTATACAGCTCTATAAGGCTGTGATCCATGGAACGCATCTGATCCTGAGAGGAAGAAGCAATGACTCCTTCAATCTGATGTAGTTTATTGTCACGGATCATATTACGGATCGCAGGTGTAAGGCGCATGACTTCAAACACAGGAATAACCTTTCCATTTACATCAGGAATCAGCTGCTGGGAAATGACTGCCTGCAGAACCATGGAAAGCTGTACAATAATCTGATGCTGCTGTGCCGGTTCAAAAACATCTATGATACGGCTGATGGAGTTGGCGGCGCCAAGCGTATGCAGACTGGAAAGTACAAGATGACCGGTCTCGGCAGCGGTCATTGCCGTCTGAATCGTTTCATGGTCCCTCATTTCACCCAGTAAAATAACATCCGGACTCTGACGCAGAGTGGCGCGAAGAGATGTCAGATAGTTTGCAGTATCTGTGCAGATCTCACGCTGACTGACAATACAGCGGTTGTGTCGATGCAGATATTCGAGTGGATCTTCCAGAGTGATGATATGCCCCTCTCTGGAATGATTAATGCGGTCGATCAGGCATGCCATAGTAGTTGATTTTCCACTTCCGGCAGAACCAGTCACAAGAACCATACCCTTTGTATAATCAGCAGTCTGCATAACATCATCCGGGATAGAGAGTTCTGACGGATCCGGTAACTGAAATGCAATCACACGTATAACAGCGGCCAGTGAACCACGCTGTTTATAGGCGTTGATCCTGAATCTGGAAAGACCGGGGACAGAAAAAGAAAAATCGTCATCCCCGGTATTCAGAAAATGATTGATGTCGCGGTTATTTGCCATCTGATAAATGCATTCGAGAATCTGTTTTGTATCATCCGGCATCAAACGTTCTCCATAATCAGTAAGATGACCGTCCACTTTAATGGATAGTGGACGACCGGCAATAATAAAGATATCAGACGCATGCTGGTTTGCAGCAGTTGTAAGAAATTCCAGTGTTTGTTCGTTTGTCATGATTGAGCTCCTTTGTATACAGGCTGATGGGTGTCGGGTGTCCATGATGCTGTATTGCCTGTTTTCCATTGTAATATTTCAATAAAAGGTTCTGTGTCCGAAGATGGGTACAGGACTTTTAATTTTACAGATAACTCCTGTGTATCAGATAACGCTTCCGAGAATGAAATAACATTCGCAGAAGAATCGTATGCGAGACCGTCAATTTCATCAGGAATCTGGCCGGCAAGTGAAAAGTAGGCATCTGGATCAGAAACCTGACTGTAATCAGAAGCAAGCTGCTTTTGAATTGCTGTGACAGTTCCTGTGGCTGTTTCGCATGTCTTGTAATAAAGGTCGGTTTGTTGGATAGCAAAATTGGCGGCCTGCAGTTCATCCCGTGATTTCCCGAGTGTAAGAAGAGACAGTACCGCGAGACAAAGTACGGAAAAAATAAGAAACAGCGACGGAATACCGGTTGCTGCAAAAAATGTTCGGTCGTGTTTCATGATTCTTCCTCCTTAAGAGCAGACTGGATGGATGGAAAACGAAGTTCCGTGGAATGAAGCAGGGCATGATCTGCATCCATCCGGTAGAAGAAAAGCATTCCTGCCTTTTCGTATCGGGAAGGGGACAGTTCAAGAAACATTCGATAGGAAGCATTCTGTTTATCGCAGATGTTCCAGCTGCGGTCATAGTACCAGTTTACGGAAGAACTGTCTGAGATACCTCCGGGAAGATATTTGACAAAACTGTCTGCATTTCCATCACTTCCCTCCATAATCTCACAGACAGAAACCGTGTGCGCCTGTATCTGTCTGTTTTCAACCGTGTGTACATGGTTTTCCTCGGCGGCTGCGAAAATACGGATGCATGCAGCACTGGAAAGTGAAAGAAAAAGGAGGAGAAAAATCATTTCCATCAAAAAAAGACTGTTTTTGGAATGTGAATGTATTTGTTTCATGTTAGCTCCTTTTAAGCTGCACAGCTGTGCAGATAGAATTCAGATATGTCTCCGGCGGTACTTTGAAGAAAAACATGATAAAAGCCATTAGCGTTTTCTTCTATCTGAAAGTCTGACAGAGATGCAATCGCGGTACCGGCATTTGCCTGTGCAGAAGATCCGTCTGCGGTAAAAAGCTCTTTCAGGCGGCCGTCATCCAGATAAAGGTATGTGATGTAGTCCTGATTATTTATGGTATCACGAAAACATAAAGCCGGAATATCATTTAATTCATCCGTAAAAATCCCATCCTGAACATCGTGCTGCCGGAATTTTGTGGCGATATAGGAGGAAACGGTGCCAAGATCTGTTTCGGAATCAGCCTTTTTGATGGATTGCTGATAAATCTGTGCGGAGAACAACAGCATGATCAGAAGGAACAGTACGAAGAGGCCGAACAGCAACAGCGAAAAAAGACCGGATATCGGATGAGAAGTCGGTGCTGTTTTTTTCATGATGAAGTCTTCCTCCTTTCAGAATTTGTTCCTGTAAGTGGGATAACACTGATAGAAGGAAGAAGGTTGGATCCGTTGGGAACATATTCAATCACAAATTTAGAAGAGTCATATGTGATATGATAATCACTCAGAAGTTCGTCCAGACTTTCCGGATACTGTCCTTTCAGTGCATAAGTACGGACTGCACCATTTTCAAGCGTCTGCAGCAATGCACTCTGTTCTTTCTGAATCGTTGCATCGGAAGTGCGCCCAATTGCAATGAAAAAAATGAGACCGATGCAGAGCAGCAGAAACAACGGAAAAAGAAGCAGGACAGTTTTTAAAAATTTTTCTTTACGGCTTTCAAAAAGCTTCATAACAGATCACCTCACATTGCGATATCTGCAAGTACACCAAGAAGCGGCATCATAACAGAAAGCAGGACCAGACCTACCAGAACCGAGAGAATAATGACGATAGTCGGTTCAATAACAGAAATCACACGTGTGATCAGGGCAGAAGCATTGTCCTGATAGCGGCTGGAAAGGTCTGCGAAAGCATCATCCGCGGTCCCGGACTGGAATGCAACTATGATCAGGCGGATTTCCATGCCACCAAAAAGTCCGGATTCTTTCAGAGCGTCAGAAAATGCATAGCCGGTATTCAGAAGGTCGGCAGCCTTTTGGAGACGTTCCAGAACAAGTGGGTGAGAAATCAGCTGCTCAGCAAGCGCAAGACTGGTTTCCGGAGCAAGTCCGCTTTTCTGGCCGAGTGCAAGCCCATGTGTCATACGGCTGTAGTCGAGTGCAACCGGAATATCACGAAGTACCGGAAGATGCAGGACGATTTTTGCAAGCATCTGCTGACCTTTTTTATTAAGACAAAGAAACAGGATGCATCCGATCAGGATAACTGCCAGAATCAGAAAAAAGGCAGAATAACGGGTGATAATATTGCCGGCATTCAGAAGCCGGCTGGAAAATCCGTTCATTTCCATTCCCATCTGCTGGAATACCTGCCGGAAGATCGGAAGTACTTTGACAAGAAGGACAATAATAACGATTCCCATCATGACGAGCATGAGAAGCGGATAGGTGACTGCGCTTCGAATCTGCCCGGATGTTTCCTGTTCCTGTTCATAGTGCCCGGAAAGGCTGTCCAGAATTTCGTCAAGACAACCGGTTTGTTCGCCGGTTTTTATATAAGCAGCCATGGAATTCGGAAAAAATCCTGAATCTGTGACAGCCTGAGATAAGGACCCTGTTTTTTCCATGGAAGACAGTAAAACAGAAAGAATTTCGTGGTCTGTGTCTGCCTCACTTTCTTCCAGAAGAATATGAAGACTTTCCAGCGGACCCATTCCGGAATGAATCAGTATTCCGAGCTGTCGACAGAAACTGCCGAGTTCCTGTGCGGTAAGTTTATGTTTCATAAAGAGGTCTCCTTTTGCCACTATCGTGTAAACTGTACAGTATAGTTATCTGCGTTGCCGATGTAATCCTGAATTGCCTCGGTGTCATCGGAATCTGCACTGGAATCAAAAGTCGGATCCATCAGGCTCCAGCTGTCACCGTTGAATGATACAGCGCCTGTTACCCAGCCTTTGGAACGGATGTAAACATCAATCCAGGCATGTTTGATATCTCCGGTATAACCAATTTGAAGCTTGCAAGGAATATCGCAGCTTCGAAGCATGGCAGTAGTCAGTGCAGCATAATCAAAGCAGATGCCGGTTTTGGTGGAAAGCGTTTCATCCACATCCGGCAGATATCCGGTTTCTACCGTCTCTGCTTTGTCATAATCATACGTGAGATTATTAACTACATAATTATAAATCTGCTTCAGTGCATCTACATCGGTGGTATCTTCTGAAACCATGGACAGTGCAAGTTTGCTTGCTTCGCTGTCTGGCGAGAAGTTTACATATTGATTTGGATAAAGAAACGGAAAAAAATCGTTTTCCAGTTCTACCGTCAGGATTTCACTGTACAGCGCTGCATACTGGTCTCCCTGAATCTGCTGGTATCCGACAACCGTGTAGTCTCCGTTTCCTTCTGTAAACGGAATAACAGCATTTTCACCGGGGTCGATAAAATAGGCATAAAGAACTCCGGTAGGAGCTGTGATCTGAAGACTGGTGACAAGATCCGCAGAATCAGACTGTGCTACGAAATATCCCTGTGTGATATTTGAAACATCCAGCGTCAGAGGGGAAGAGCCGAGCGTATCGCTGCCGGGGGCTTCCGGGACGAGGACGCGCAGCGGAGAGTAAACCGGCGGCTCTGACGAAGAGCTTTTGCTGCCGGGAGCACATCCGGATAAAATGCTGCAAAATATGCAGAAAATCAACAATATGGCAAAGGAACGGATAAAAACTGATCTTTTCATAAAAAAGCCGCTCCCTTTTGAATTTTTTTAATTACGGTTTTGTGAACAGTATACCAGAAAATGTAAAAAAAAAGAATGCAATCAGAAAAAATATTGACATTATTTGGGAGAATCAGTATACTAAGCATAAAGGCAAACCTGTCGAAAGACAGGGACGCAAAGCTATGGGTCTAAGGTCGTGAGACTATGACAGCCGGTTGCCGCATTAAATTTTGATTTAGTGACGTATTTTATATGGTAGAACTGGATTAGTTTATGCGGCCGTTTAATATTTATTAAGCGGTCTTTTTGTATGCTCAAACAGGAAAAACCGCATTGGATACGTCGATATCTGAGAGGTGTGATAATCATGAAAAAGAAAAGCATTAAAGAGTTCTTCAGACAGAAGAAAGTAGCAGCAGGATGTGTTGCAGCAGCTGTAATTATTGCGGCTGGTAGTTTTGGTATTAACTGGCAGTCACAGGATGCAGTAGTCTTTCCATCCTATACTGATCCGGTGATTGAGACATCACTTACAGGTGATGATACTCCTCTGGCATCGAAGCCGAAGGTTACCACAAAGAAAAAAACAAGTACCAAGACCACAAAGAAAAAAGTTAAATTAAAAAAAGCTTCCAAGAAGTCTTACACTAAGAAACTTCCGACAAAGCAGAAAACAAGCACAAAGACCAAGAAAGAAAATAAGACAACGACAGTACAGACCAAAAAAGTTGTAAAGACGGCAACAACCGAGAAATACACAAAGAAATCCAAACAGAAAGTTGTCACACAGAAAATAGTAACAACAGTCAAGACTACAACAACAGTTGCAGCTTCACATCAGAATGCGCAGACGCAGGAAGTTTCATTCCAGAGTTCCGGAACTCAGAACTCTGGTTCAGCAAAGAACACCAGTCAGAAGGCATCCAAGCATACGATCAGCAATGTTGCTTCTATTGCACCGAAGATGGACAGCAGAGTACTGAATGCGTATGCAAGAATGGGATTTACGGTAACGGTTGATCCGAATGCCGCTTATGCAGGACATTTTGATGCAAGATCACGAAGCATCACGATCCAGGAAGCAGATGAGACAATTTATCATGAGCTTGGACATTTCCTTGCATTTATTGCAGGCAACGTAGATCAGAGCAGTGCATTCGCATCTGTATATAACAGTGAAAAAGCGAAATTCACAGGATATAACAAAGCATATGCAACACAGAATGCTGCGGAATATTTTGCTGAATCTGTGAAGGATTATATGCTGAATGGAGCTGCACTGAGCAGCCAGCGCCCGAATACATATAAGGCAATCCAGTCAGCATTGAATACAGTAACAACTGCCAGAGCAGATGTAATACTGAAAGCTTACTCTTCAATCTGGAGCTAATAAAAGAACAATTAAGAATTAGAAAGGCTGCCTGCCTGTGAGCAGGTGGCTTTTTTATGTTGCAGAAAATTACTTCATAATTTACACAGAATGGTCTGAACAGCCGACAAAATGGGTTAGTCATTGATTCTGTCACAAAAAAGTGATATAATTATAAACCAGATTTATATGTAAAGAAAAGCGAGGTACGCAAAAATGAAAAAAATAGAAGATTACGTAAGAAGTATCCCGGATTTTCCGGAACCGGGTATTATTTTCAGAGACATTACAAGTGTTCTGCAGGATGCAGATGGACTTCAGCTTGCAATTGATTCCATGCAGGACTGTCTCAAGGATACGGATGTAGATGTGATCGTAGGAACTGAATCCAGAGGCTTTATCTTTGGTGTGCCGATTGCATATAATCTTCATAAACCATTTGTACCGGTTCGCAAAAAAGGCAAACTTCCATGTGAGACTGTTTCCAGAAGCTATGATCTGGAATATGGAAGTGCAACTATAGAGATGCACAAAGACTCTATCAAACCAGGACAGAAAGTAGCAATCATTGATGACCTGATCGCTACCGGTGGTACGGTGGAAGCTGCAATTAAGCTGGTAGAAGAACTTGGCGGTGAAGTAGTCAAAGTTGTTTTCCTTATGGAGCTTGCAGGATTAAAAGGACGCGAAAGACTCGCTGGTTATGATGTGGCTTCTGTGATCAGATACGAAGGTAAATGATTCTGCGGCGGCAACAGCGTGAACAGTAATAAATAACGGCAGGCAGGTGGGAGATAATGGCAGATAAGAAAGAGAATGTACAGCTTGAAAAAACAATGGACAAGGCAGAACAGGAAAAGCTTGAATCCGTAAAAAAAGCAGATGCAGCGGTCAAAACCATGCAGGATTTTACCAGCCCAGAGGTTTTCTATGAGGAGCTGATAGCCAGTGTGAAGAAATATCACCCTTCTACGGATATTTCCATGATACAGAAAGCCTACGAAGTGGCCAGGGAAGCCCACAAAGATCAGAAGCGAAAATCAGGAGAGCCGTATATCATACATCCTCTTTGTGTGGCAATCATACTTGCAGATCTTGAGCTGGACAAAGAAACGATCGTTGCAGGTCTTCTTCATGATGCAGTTGAAGATACCTGGATGACAATAGAAGAAGTAGAGAAGGAGTTCAGTGCAGAAGTTGCACTTCTGGTGGATGGCGTTACCAAACTGGGACAGTTAAGCTATTCAGCTGATAAAGTAGAACTTCAGGCAGAAAACCTTCGAAAGATGTTTCTTGCCATGGCAAAGGATATCCGTGTTATTCTGATCAAGCTTGCAGACCGCCTGCATAATATGCGCACCCTGCAGTATATGAGACCGGAGAAACAGCAGGAAAAAGCCCGTGAAACGATGGATATTTATGCACCGATCGCTATGAGACTTGGTATCTCCAAAATCAAAGTAGAGCTGGATGACCTTTCGCTGAAATATCTGAAACCAGATGTATACTATGATCTGGTGGATAAAGTTGCTCTTCGTAAAAGTGAACGACAGGAGTTTGTAAACAATATCGTTAAACAGGTCAAGCAGCATACGGATGAGGCATCCATTAAAGCGCAGGTTGACGGAAGAATCAAACATTTCTTCAGTATCTATAAAAAGATGGTCAACCAGGACAAGACGATCGATCAGATTTATGATCTGTTTGCAGTACGTATCCTGGTAGATACTGTCAAAGACTGCTATGCGGCACTTGGCGTCATCCATGAGATGTATAAACCGATTCCGGGCAGGTTCAAGGACTATATTGCCATGCCGAAGCCAAATATGTATCAGTCTCTGCATACGACGCTGATCGGCCCGAACGGACAGCCATTTGAAATTCAGATCCGCACATTTGAGATGCACAAGACTGCGGAATATGGTATTGCTGCACACTGGAAATATAAAGAATCATCCGATGGTAAAGTACCTGTTGATAAGAGAGAAGAAGAGAAACTGAACTGGCTGCGTCAGATTCTGGAATGGCAGAAAGATATGTCTGACAACAGAGAATTTATGAGTCTTCTTAAGAATGACTTAGATCTTTTTGCAGACAGTGTTTATTGTTTCACACCGCAGGGAGATGTCAAGAACCTGCCAAATGGATCTACACCGATTGATTTTGCCTACAGTGTACACAGTGCTGTTGGTAACCGTATGGTTGGGGCACGTGTCAATGGTAAACTGGTTCCAATTGAGTATCAGATCAAAAATGGGGACCGTATTGAGATCATTACTTCACAGAATTCACAGGGACCGAGCCGTGACTGGCTGAATCTTGTCAAGAGCACACAGGCAAAGAATAAGATCAATCAGTGGTTCAAGAAAGAACTGAAAGAAGATAACATCCTGAAAGGCAAAGACATGCTGACACAGTATGCCAAGTCCAAAGGATATAAACTTGGAATCTATACAAAACCGCAGTTCCTGGAATCCGTTATGCGTAAATATGGATTCCGTGACTGGGATTCTGTACTGGCTGCAATCGGCCATGGTGGTCTGAAAGAAGGACAGGTCTTCAATAAGCTGATGGAAGCTTATGATAAAGAAAATCAGAAGAATCTTACAGACGAGCAGGTATTGGAGGCTACTGGGGAAGCACAGGAGAAACTGCATGTTACCAAAAACAAAGGTGGTATCGTTGTAAAAGGTATCCATGATGTTGCAGTTCGTTTTTCAAAGTGCTGCAGTCCGATCCCTGGAGACGAAATCGTTGGATTTGTTACAAGGGGACGGGGAATTACCATTCATCGTACAGATTGTGTGAATGTGCTGAATATGTCGGAAATGGATCGATCCCGTCTGATCGAAGCTGAATGGCAGCCAACGGACAATAAAGGTTCTGAGAAATATATGGCTGAGATTCAGGTTTATGCAAATAACCGTACTGGTCTTCTGGTGGATCTTTCCAAAATCTTTACAGAGAGAAAGATTGATATGAGAAGCATTAACAGCCGTACAAGCAAGCAGGAAAAGGCGACGATTTCAATCAGCTTTGAGATTGGAAGCAAAGAAGAGCTTTCATCACTTGTTGCCAAGATACGTCAGGTAGAAAGTGTGATCGACGTAGAACGTACCACCGGTTGATTTAGATGAGGATAATAGTATGAAAAGACTGGATTTACAGAAATGTATTGTTGGAAGTGTGTTTACGAATTGTTACTTCCTGAAAAATAAAGAAACAGAAGAAATGCTGATCGTTGATCCGGGCGATAATGCCGACAGAATCGAACAGAAGGTTCTTGAAATGCAGGGCAGACCGGTTGCAATTCTTCTGACACATGGTCATTTTGACCATATTCTTGCAGCAGAAGAAATCAAAAAGAAAT
>OLPG01002455.1_pt1 | contig 13054 bp, 11 predicted proteins | sample 1672311 | NCBI WGS metagenome assembly OLPG01 (sample SAMEA3136670, study PRJEB25190) | human gut metagenome | biome: human gut; feature: human-associated habitat; material: faeces | place: Austria | collected 2013
TGGGCATCCTGACCGTGGGCATCGTCACCAAGCCCTTCTCTTTTGAGGGCAAGCGCAAGATGGGCCTGGCTGAGCAGGGCATTGCCAACCTGCTGATGCATGTGGACAGCCTGATCGTGATCCCGAATGAGCGCCTGAAGATGATCAGCCAGGAGAAGATTACCCTGATGAACGCCTTCCAGGCTGCCGACAACGTGCTGCGTCAGGGCGTCGAGTCCATTTCCGCCCTGATCAACGTGCCCGCCTTCATCAATCTGGACTTCGCCGACGTGCGCTCCATCATGAAGGATGCCGGTTACGCGCACATGGGCGTGGGCAGCGCCAAGGGTGCCGGCAAGGCCGAGAACGCCGCCAAGGCTGCCATTTCCAGCCCGTTGCTGGAGACCAGCATTGCCGGTGCACACGGTGTTATCATCAACATCACTTCCAGCCCCGACATCGGCCTGGAGGACGTGGAGACCGCAGCCGGCCTTATCACCCAGAGCGCTCATCCGGATGCGAACATCATCTGGGGTACTGCGTTTGACGAGAACCTGTCCGACGAGATGCGCGTGACCGTCGTTGCTACCGGCTTCGACAACAAGAGTGCCAGCGACCTGCGCAACAGCATCAACAACGCCATGGGCGGTGCCCAGTCGGTGCCGTCGGCAGTGTTCAGCAGCGATACCGGCAGCGCAGCCACTGCTGCTGCTCCTGCTGCTCCGGCAGCAGCCCCGGCCGCTCCGGCAGCAGCCGCAAAGCCCGTGGAAGAGGAAAGCAGCGACAACCGTTACTACGACGAGCTGCTGGCCATCCTGAACAAGCGGAAGTAAGGCTGGCAAATAATAAACGCATCGTGGCACAGCGCCCGTGAGGAGGGCGGGTCTCTTGCGCGCAAGCGGAGGGAGGCAATGCAATGCTGAAACAGGACGTTCCGCTGCGGACCGGATGGTTCGGGTACCGGAAACTGGATGTTGAAAATTGTATTGCGCACATCCGCGCAGCGTATGCGGCAGAACTCCGCCTTGCCCGGCAGACGCAGCAGGGAATGGAGGAGACCATGGCGCAACTCAGGCAGGAGAACAAAGCTCTGCGGCAGCGCTTTGCCCAGCAGGCGGCGGCGCAGGCCGCAGCATCGGTGCGGGCAGAGGGCAGCGACAAGCTGCAGCAGCTGACCCGCAAGCTGGAAGCGGCCCACGCCGAGATCCGCCGCTACCAGACCCGGCTGTTTGCCTGCGAGCGCCAGATGATCGCTCTGCGGCGGGAAAATGCCGACCTCGAAGCAGCCTGTGAGCAGGCACGGGAGGAGCTGCAGATGGCCGTGGCCCGTGCCGAAAAGGCAGAGCAGCAGGCTGCCCAGACGCCTGCCTGTCCGGAAGTGCCGGTGCAGGCCCCGACGCCGGAACCGCCCGAAGAAGCTGTGGCCTGCTGTACAAGACCGGCCGCACAGCCTGCGGCGCAGCCGGAACCCGTGTGGCAGCCGGAAACGGAGCTGGAGAAGCTTTCGGTGGAGCTGCTGCGCCGGCATGGACTGGTGCAGCAGCTTTTTGTGTGAACAGGGGATTTTTGCTGCGGCAAGGCAGCACATTGCCAGATGGGGATGGCGAGGAGCAAGGCACATGAACGTGAAACAGAAGATCCTGATCGCAGACGATTCTGGGATCAACCGCGCGCTGCTGATGGAGATCCTGGGCGACGGGTATGAGTATCTGGAAGCGGAAAACGGTGTCCGGGCGGTGGAACTTTTGCGCGAGCACACGGACATCGCACTGGTGCTGCTGGACATCATGATGCCGCAGATGGACGGCTTTGACGTGCTGAAGGTCATGCGCTGCTATTCCTGGCTGGACGAGATCCCGGTGATCATGATCTCGGCGGCAAAGGACACGGCCAACATCGAGCGTGCCTACGACCTGGGTGTGGCCGACTACATGCGCCGCCCCTTTGAGCGGGTCATGGTGCTGCGCCAGGTGCAGAACGTGCTCATGCTGTATGCCAAGCAGAAGCGCCTGACCCGGCTGGTGACCGATCAGGTGTACGAAAAAGAGCACAACAGCGTGCTGATGATCAGCATCCTGAGCCATGTGGTGGAGTTCCGCAACAGCGAGAGCGGCCTGCATGTGCTGCACATCCGCACCCTGACCGACCTGCTGCTGCACCAGCTGGCGGGCAAGACCGACCGGTATCAGCTGGACGAGAGCGACATTTCGCTCATCAGCACGGCATCGGCCCTGCACGACCTGGGCAAAATCGTGATCCCCACCGAGATCCTCAACAAGCCCGGCCGCCTGACCGCCGAAGAATACGCGATGATCAAGACCCACACGGTGAAGGGTGCCCGCATCCTGCGGGACCTGAGCAACACCATCGGCGGGGGAAACGAGCCCCTGCTGCAGGTGGCCTATGCCATCTGCCGCTGGCACCATGAGCGCTGGGACGGCGGCGGCTACCCGGACAAGCTGAAGGGTGATGCGATCCCCATCGCAGCACAGGTGGTGGCACTGGCAGATGTGTACGACGCCCTGACCAGCGACCGCTGCTATAAACCGGCCTACGACCACGACACGGCCCTGCGCATGATCCTGAACGGCGAGTGCGGGGCCTTCAACCCGCTGCTGCTGGAATGCCTGAATGAGTCGTCGGAGCTGCTGCGGCAGGAGCTGCAGCGCAACGAGTGGGACCGCAGCTTCCACCAGGACACCCACCGCTTGTCGGAGGAGATCCTGCACCGGGAAGCCCTCCCGCGGGAGGACCGCAGCCAGCGGCTGCTCAACCTGGAACGCGAGCGCACCCAGTTCTATGCGGACCAGTGCGGCGGCATCCAGTTCGATTACGACCTGCTCAGCGGCCGGGTGACGGTGACCAACCACTACGCCAGCGCCGCCGAGCGCACCCAGGTGCTGGACTTTGACCATGGCGAAGGGTTGAACTTCCTTTCCCTGAAGGACCGCCGCCGCCTGTTGGAAGCGCTGGAAAAGGCAACCCCGGAGATCCCGCAGGCCAGCTTCCCCGTGGAGGTGCAGACCGGCGGCGGATACCAGCCGCACCGGCTGGTGCTGCGCACCCAGTGGAGCCGCGGCGGGCAGCGCCGCTGTGTGAGCGTGGCGGGCCAGCTGCTACCGGAGCAGACCGAGGATGCAAAGGCGCAGCCGGATGTGCTGCTGCACAGCTCCGGAGGCTCGATGGCGGCTGTTCTGCAGCAGCTGCAGGGCGTGTTTGACCTGGTGCGTCTGGTGGACCCGGAGCGGGCCAAGGTGCTCACCCTGCACCCGGACGGCACGCTGGAAGAGCAGGCCGGTCACTGCCATGTGGTGTGGAACAAGGCCGGCCGGTGTGAGAACTGCATCTCGGCCAAGGTGTTCACCAGCAAAAAGACCCTGAACAAAATCGAATTCAATGGCGAGGACGCCTATTTTGTGCTGTCGCGCTATGTGGAGAACAACGGCCGCGGCTGCGTGCTGGAAATGGTTTCCAAGCTGTCCAACGGACGCTGGCTGGATATGGGCGGCCGCCGCATGCTGCTGGACCGCAGCGAGGACTTTGACAACAGTGCCTTCATCGATCCGCTCACCGGGGCCTACTCCCGCCGGTACTTTGAAAAGTTCCTGGCCGACAGTGAGCAGATCAACGGTGTGGTGGTCATTGACGTGGACCGCTTCAAGGCCGTGAACGACAGCTACGGCCATCTGGTGGGCGACAAGGCGCTGGAAAGCATCTCTGCGGCGGTGCAGGCCTGCCTGCGGGAGAGCGACATTCTGGTGCGCTACGGCGGCGACGAATTCCTGCTGCTGATGCCGCAGCTGCGGCCGGAAGGGCTGCCGCTGGTGATGGACCGCATCCAGGAAGCGGTGCGGCAGGCCCGGGTGGAGAGCCACCCGGAGATCCGCCTGTCCATCAGCGTGGGCGGTGTGTGCGGCGTGCACCCGCTGCGGGAGGCCATCCGGCAGGCAGATGACCGGATGTACCAGAACAAGGCCCGCAACAAGGAATAAAAAACAGGACCCGGACACGGGGCAGGCACAAAAAGGTGCTGCCGGTATCCGGGTCTTTTTTGGTATCGGGATAAAATATGCTCAGTGCACGGCGCTGGTGCGGTGCTCCATAAGATAGGTGGCTTCCAGATCCGCGATGTGCAGTTTGACGGCAAGGGGGTACTTGTCGTAGGCTTCCGAGATGGCAAAGCAGCCGCCCCGGGCCGCATCGTCAAAGCCGCCCATGTGCCAGCGGATGGCCACGGCCTCTTCCACCTTGAGCTTCATGAAGCGCTCAATGAGGAACACGCTTTTTTCACCGTGGCCGTAGGGAAACAGGTCCTCCACGCTGTAGCTGGGCACCTTTTCCCACTGACCGGTGGTCTCGTTCTTCACGTTGCGGGTGCCGGCCTTGTAGTAGTTGGCCTTGCACAGATCGTGCAGCAGTGCGCAGATGGCAAAGCTCTCCTCACTCTCGCCCTCGGTAAAAAAGGTGTCGTGCAGGGCGTGGTAGACGTTCAGGCTGTGCATGCACAGCCCGCCGGTGCAGGCACCGTGGAACCGGGTGGACGCCGGAGCCGAAAAGAAATCGGTCTTGTGGTCCAGCCAGTCCAGCAGCTTTTCGCTGCCGGGGCGGGTGACATGCTGCCGGAAAATCTGCAAAAACTCCTCGCGGTCGGTCATGCTCACAGCTCCATATCTTCCAGGATGCCCTTGAGGATGGCCAGCTCGTCGTGGCTCAGGGAGATGCCCTTGCCCATGCGGGTGCCGTCCGGGGACCAGTCGCGGATGTCGTACTTGGGCTCGCCGTCATTCCAGCTGATCAGGTTGAGCTGACGCTCCCAGCCGCGGGGACGCTGCGAGAGCACCGCGATGCGCTCGACGACTTCGTATTTGATCTCTGCCATAATGCAAAACCTGCCTTTATCTTTGTTTGCTACCATAATAAGGGAAGCGCGGCAAGATTTCAACAGGTAAAGCAAAAATTAACGGAAAATTTTTTGTGCGGCTCAGCCGTAAGGGGCGTTTTCGCGCCACTCCACAAGCTGCTGCACCGCGTCGGCGTCCTCATCCGGGGCGGGGTGGGCCGAGTGAGTGTGCTGCAGGGTGCTGAACAGCCCCGGGGCATATTGCGCCATCACACCGGGGACCTTCCCGGCCAGAAATTCCTGCGCGTTTTTCTGGCGGCAGGCGGCGGGGGTGCCGTCGGTCATGGGCACACCGGCCTGCGGAGCGCTGCCCGGTTCCGGGTGCGGAGGATTGCCGGGCACTTCCGGCGGGGGCAGCTGGGTGCCGGGTGCCGAGGGGTCTCCGGGCGGCTGGGTCGGGTCCGGCTGTTTGCCCAGCGGCGGGCTGCACCGGCTGCAGTTGGCTTCCGGCGCGGAAGAAGGCCCGGGCCGGTCCGGAAGGGCATGATGGATGAACGGCGTGAGGGAATTCATAAAAGCGGTCACCTCCTGCCGTTAGGATGCCCGGCGGCGGGGCGTTTTACACCACCAGCTCCACGGTGGAGCCGCCGGTGCGGTTTTTGTGCACCACCACCTGCCGGTCGATGCGGTCCTTCAGGGCCCCCACATGGGAGATGATGCCCACCAGCCGGTCGCCCTCGGTCAGACCGGCCAGCACCCGGATGGCCTGTTCCAGCGATTCCTCGTCCAGGCTGCCGAAGCCCTCGTCCAGGAACAGGGTGTCCAGCCGGATGCCGCCGGCGGCGCTCTGCACTTCATCCGAAAGGCCCAGTGCCAGCGCCAGCGAGGCCTTGAAGCTCTCACCACCGGACAGGGTCTTGACACTGCGGCGGGTTCCGTTGTAGTGGTCGATGATGCCAAGGTCCAGGCCGGACTGGCTGCGCTGGTTCTCGGCCCCGATGCGCTCCAGCTCGTACTGGGCATCGGTCATCTGCATCAGGCGGAGGTTGGCGTGGCGCAGGATGCGGTCGAGGTAGTCCATCTGGATATAGGCTTCCAGTTTGATCTTCTGTTTGCTGGTCAGGGTGCCGCCGGCGGTGGCGGCCAGCGCTCCCACCCACTGGACGCGCTGCTCCAATGCAGCGTGCTGCGCAGCAGCGGTGCGGTACTGCTCCGCGATGCGGCGGTTGGGCAGCAGGCGGGCGGCCAGCTGCTTTTCCTGTCCGCGGGCGGCATCCCGTGCAGCAGTCAGTTCAGCAGCCGCTTCCCGTAAGGTTTCCAGCGGCTGAGCCGGGGCGGAACTCTGGGCCGCTGCCTGTTGGCTGCGCAGGGCATCCACAGCGGCTTTGGCGGCTGCGTAGTTCTGCTGTGCCGTGCGCAGGGCAGCTTCGGCCTGTTCCATCCCGGCGCGCAGGGCGGTGCGGTCGGCTTCCAGCAGGTCCAGCGCGGCCTGCGCCTGCGCCCGCTGGGGGTAGGGCAGGGCTTTCTGTTTGGCAAGCACCTGCTGTTCCAGTGCCTGTACGCGGGCAGACTGAGCGGCAGCGGTGCGGTCAGCCTCCTGCACCTGCTGTTCCAGCGCCGGGCGCTGGCGGGTGTGGGCCTGCCGGTCGGCTTCCAGCTGCGCCTTGCGCTGACAGTCGGCTCCGGCCTGCCGCAGGCTGGCCGTGCAGTCGGTGCGGGCGGCCTGCAGGGCGGCAGTTTCCTCGGACAGGACGGTATTCATCAGGGCGAAGGTCAGCTGCACCGGAGGTTTGCCTTCCGGCGCGGCAAAGCGCTCCGGCAGCAGGGCCTCGGCGTCCCGGCGCAGGCTGCGGCGGGCTTCGTCTGCAGCGGCAAGGGCGCTCTGGGCGGCGGCGCTGGCCGTTTGCGCGGCACGGTCGGCTTCCTCGGCGGCCTGCCGGGCCTGCTCCACCTGTACCTGCGTGGGTGCGGTGCGGGGCAGAACGGCCCGGGCCGGGTGATGGGTGCTGCCGCACACCGGGCAGGGGGCACCCTCGGTCAGCTCCTGTGCCAGCAGACCGGCCTGCGCGTCCAGAAAGGCCCGGTCCAGTGCATCCCGCCGGGCGCGGGCTTCATCCTGCCGGGCAGCGGCGGCGCGGTAGGCGTCCTGTGCCCGGCGGGCCTGCCGGGCCTGTTTCTGGCTGTCGGCCAGCCGCTGGGCAAGGGCGTCCAGCGCGGTGCTGCGGGCTTCCAGCTGCGCAGCCTGATTCTGCAAAGCCAGCTGCCGGGTGGGGGCATCCACCAGCACGGCAAGGGCGGTGTCGGCCGCAGCAAGGCTGGCGTCCAGCGCTTCCAGCTGGGTGCGGCGCTTCGCGGCCAGTGCCCCGGCCAGCTGCGCGGCATCCTGTGCCTGCTTTTGCTCCCGGCACAGCGCGTCCAGCTCGTCGTAGGCGGTCAGGGCGGTGCGGGCCTGGGTCACCTGGTCGGTCAGGGCATCCAACCGGGCGGCATCCCCGGCGTGGCGGGCGCTCTCAGCTTTGGCGGCATCCAGTGCGGGCCGGGCGGCGTCCAGCGCGGCCTGTTGCTCGGCCAGCTGCCGGGCCAATTGCGCGGCCTGCCGGGCGGCTCCCAGCTGCTGCTGTATGGCATCCAGCCGGGCTTCGGTGTCGGCAAGGGATGCGGCGGCGGCCTCCTGTGCGGCCTGCTGGCGCTGCAGCAGCTCCTCCAATAAGGTCAGCGCGGTGGCAGGCTCGGTCTGGGCACAGAGGGCGGCCAGCGCGTCGGCGTCCGGGTCGTCGGGTGCGACCTGCAGCCCGGCCAGCAGGCTGTCCAGCTGGGTGTTCTGGGCCAGACGCTGCTGGTTCAGGCGGGAAGCTTCTTCCTGCAGACGGTCCTGCAATTTGGCGTACCGCTGGGTGCGGAACAGCTTGCGGAAAATGCGGCTGCGCTCCTCGGTGGAGGCATTCAGCAGCTTGGTGAACTGCCCCTGCGCGATCATGGCGATCTGGCAGAACTGGTTGTAGTCCAGCCCCAGAATGTCCAGCACGGCGGCGTTCACATCCCGTGCCTTGGTCACCGGCGGGCGGCCGTCGGCATAGGTGAGGGTGGCGTCTGCTTTTTCGGTGGTAAAGCCCTCGCCCCGCGCCTTGGGGCGGGGGTATTCCGGATTGCGGCGCACCGTGTAGCGGGCACCATTCACCTCAAATTCCAGTTCCACAAAGGTGGGCGTTTTGGGGTCGGCATATTGGCTGCGCAGCATGGCACCCTCCCGCACACCGCCGCTGGAGTGGTCGTAGAGCGCGTAGGTGATGGCGTCGAACAGGGTGGTCTTGCCGGCACCGGTATCGCCGGTGACAAGGTACAGGCCGCCTTTGCCCAGCTTTTCCAGTTCCAGGGTGGTCTCGGCGGCATAGGGGCCAAAAGCCGACAGGGTCAGGCGGAGCGGTCTCATGCGTCCTCCCCCTCCTTCCAGATGTCCTTAATGAGCTGCTGGCAGAACGCGGCCTGCTCATCGGTCAGGGGCTGGTTGTTCTGCAGTTCGTAAAAGGCAGCAAGATGCTGCAAGGGTGTGATGTTCTCCACCCGCTCCGGCGCGGTGATCTGCTGATCTTCGCGGGTGCGGCGGTTGTCGTAGTCCAGCCGCATCAGGTTGGGGTAGATCAGCCGCAGCTTGGCCAGTGCGTCCGGCACGTCCTGCTCATCGGTCAGGGTGATGTGCAGATAATCGTCGGTGGCGGTGCCCTCGTAGGTACGGCGGTCGGTCAGTTCCAGATAGCTGCCCCGGACCTCCCGCAGGTCGTGCAGCGGGGTCAGGGGCGCGGTGGAAATATCCACGCAGCCTTTTTCGCCCAGGTCCACAAAGGTGATGCTTTTATGCTGGTGCGCTTCCGAGAAGGAATACTTCAGCGGGGTGCCGCAGTAGCGCAGGGTGTCGCGGCCCACCTTCTGGGGGCTGTGCAGGTGGCCCAGCGCCACATAGTCAAAGGCGTCGAACAGGGCCGCGTCCACGCAGTCCAGCCCGCCCACGGAAGGCTCTTCACTCTCGCAGGCGGCGGCACCGGCCACGAACTGGTGGGCTACCAGCAGGCTGCGGTGGCCAGGGTCCGGGGTGCAGTGCCGCAGCACGCAGGCAAGGGCGTCGTTGTAGCTCTCAATGGGCTCGTCCGGCCAGACATGCCGCACGGAAGCAGGCTTCAGAAAGGGCAGTAAGTACACATCCACCGGGCCATGCTCGTCCGCAAGGCAGATGGGCTGCGGCGCACCGGAGAACACCGGGCTGACGTATACCCGGCTGGTTTCCAGTAGGGCTGAACCAAAGGCCACACGGTCGGCGGAATCGTGGTTGCCGCTGATGGCAAACACCGGCAGGCCCCGGGCTGCCAGCTGGGTGAGGAACCAGTCCAGCAGGCGCACGGCCTCGGCCGGGGGGACGGGCTTGTCGTACAGGTCGCCTGCCAGCAGTACCCCGTCCACAGGGTGGGCATCCAGCAGGGCAAGAATCTGCTCCAGGATGTATTTCTGGTCCTCCAGCATGGAAAACTCGCACACCCGCTTGCCCAGATGCAGGTCGGAAAGATGCGCAAAACGCAAAAGCGAACACCGCCTTTCAGATGATTTTTACCCTATTATAGAACAACGGAGGTTTCTTTCGCAACGGGATGGAAACAAAAGGCTGCCGAAAAAACTCCCTCAGTCATCGCTGGCGCGATGCCAGCCCCCTCGGAGATGGGGCCTCTGACGAAACCGGAACGATTTCCGTTCTGCCAAAGGCTCCCTCTGTGAGGGAGCGGGCAAATCCGAAGGATTTGACTGAGGGAGTTCTAGGAGAAAATTATTTTAAATCGTAAACTCAGAACAGCTTTTCCCAGGTGGCCTGGCCCACGCTGCCGTCCGCCGTCAGGCCGCTGCGCCGCTGGTACCGCTGCACGGCGGCTGCGGTGGCGGCTCCGTACCGGCCGTCTGCGTTCAGACGCTCACCCAGAGAGTTGAGCTTCTGCTGCACCAGCCGCACGGTGCCCCCGGAGGCTCCACTGCGGAGGGGGATACCGGGGTAGGGCACATGGAGGCCATGCTTGGCGGTGTACTGGGTGTACAGCACGTTCCAGGTGTTGGCACCCACCTTGCCGTCCACGTTCATTTTGTTTTTCAGCTGGAACTCCTTTACGGCGTTCTCGGTGGAAAGACCGAACCTTCCGTCCGCCTTCAGGGGGTCATGCCAGGTGCAGGCATCACGGACACCGTTGAGCCAGGTCTGCACCAGGGCCACATCCGGGCCGGAGGAGCCCCGATGGAGCAGGGAATAATAAGCAGGGATCGCCATAGGATCACACGCTCCTTTCCCTCCATGCTATGCGGCAGGGGAGGGCAGCGTCACCCGGCCAGCACCCGGGTGGTGCGGGAAGCAGTGTGCCGGTTCCACCAGTCCACGAAGCGCAGGCGCAGGATGTAGTCCCCGCACACCAGATCGTTTTCTTCCGGCAGGGCATAGCCGCCGCAGGCGGCACGGCACAGCCCGGGGTACAGCACGCACCACCAGTTTTGCCCGCTGCCGGAGCCGATGGTGATGCGCACCGCATCGTACCGCCCGGCGGGCAGGCAGCCGCCGGTATACTGCCGGGCCGGGAAGTACATGTTGACCAGCTGCACCTGCACCGGGGCATTCACCCCGCACCGGGCCAGCGCGTGCCGGGCGGCAAGCTGCAAAGTGAACAGGTTCCGGGCCGCCCAGCTGCGGGCGTCGGTCTGGTTCCCGGCGGGACAGGCAGCGTCCAGACAGGCCAGCACGGCGTCCCGCACCCGGAGCTTGGCGCTCTGGTCGGCCACGGAATCACTGGCAGCGCGGATGTGCAGCCGCAGGGTATCGGCACATACCGCATCGCCGGTGTGCAGTTGGGTGCGGCCCCAGGCCGCCGCCTGCCACAGGCTGCACAGCAAAAGTCCGAGCGCAAGGCAGATGCACAGGTGCTGCATCTGCCGCCGGGAAAGCATCTTACCCATAAAAAAACAGACCCTTCTTCTGGAAATGATATCCAGAGGATGGGCCTGTAAAAGGTGATTTATACAGCTGCTTCGAGCGAATGCGAGATGACTGAGAGGGTCCTCAGTTCTTCAGCGACTGCATGGGAGCCGGCAGGCGGCCGCCGCGGTTGATGAACACCGAGGGGTCGTGGCTGTTGACCGGCATGATGGGGCCGTAGCCCAGCAGGCCGCCGAAGTCCAGCACCTCGCCGGCCTTGCGGCCGATGGCGGGGATCACACGCACAGCGGTGGTCTTGCTGTTCACCATGCCGATGGCGGCTTCGTCGGCGATCAGGGCACTGATGACGGCCGGGGTGGTGTCGCCGGGGATGATGACCATGTCGATGCCCACCGAGCAGACGGCGGTCATGGCTTCCAGTTTTTCAATGGTCAGGCAGCCGATCTCGGCGGCGTGGATCATGCCGGCATCCTCACTGACCGGGATAAAGGCACCGGACAGGCCGCCCACATGGTTGGAGGCCATCACGCCGCCCTTCTTCACGGCATCGTTCAGCAAGGCCAGGCAGGCGGTGGTGCCGCAGCAGCCGCAGGTCTCCAGACCCATTTCTTCCAGAATGTTGGCCACACTGTCGCCAATGGCCGGGGTGGGGGCCAGCGACAGGTCGATGATGCCGGCAGGCACACCCAGGCCCTTGGAGGCAAGGTTTGCCACCAGCTGGCCCACGCGGGTGATCTTGAAGGCGGTGCGCTTGACCAGCTCGGCCACCTGGTCGATGGGAGCATCCTTGGGCAGCCGGGCCAGGGCGGCACGGACAGCACCGGGGCCGGAAACGCCTACATGGATCTCGCAATCCGGCTCACCGGGGCCGTGGAAGGCACCGGCCATGAAGGGGTTGTCCTCCGGGGCGTTGCAGAACACCACCAGCTTGGCAGCACCGATGCACTGACGGTCGGCAGTCAGCTCACTGGCCTTCTTGACAGCCTCGCCCATGAGCTTGATGGCGTCCATGTTCAGGCCGGCCTTGGTGGCACCGATGTTCACAGAGCTGCACACGATGTCGGTCTCGGCCAGGGCACGGGGAATGGACTCGATCAGGCGGCGGTCACCGGCAGAAAAGCCCTTGTGCACCAGAGCACTGTAGCCGCCCACAAAGTTCACGCCCACCTTCTTGCCGGCAGCGTCCAGGGTCTTGGCAAAATCCACCGGGTCTGCCTCCGGGCAGGCACCCAGCAGCATGGCAATGGGGGTAACGCTGATGCGCTTGTTGATGATGGGGATGCCGTACTCGGCACTGATGTGCTCCACGGCAGGTACCAGGTTGGCAGCCTTGGTGGTGATCTTGTTGTAGATATTCTCGCAGGCCTTTTTGGGGTCCGGGTCGATGCAGTCCAGCAGGCTGATGCCCATGGTCACCGTGCGGACGTCCAGGTTGTCCTGGGTGAACATCTCGATGGTCTCAAGAATATCACCGGTGTTAAACATACTCATAGCAGTGTTGTACTCCTTTGCTCGGTCAGATGGTGTGCATGGCGTCAAAAACTTCCTGCCGGGTCACGTTGATCTGCATCTTCATCTCAGCAGCCAGGGCATCGGTGCGGCGGTGCAGTTCCTCGTGGCCTACGTTGCAGTGGCTCAGGTCCACCAGCATGATCATGGCAAACATCCCCTGCAGGATGCTCTGGGTCACGTCCTCGATGTTGATGTTCAGCTCGCTGCACAGGCCGGAGACCTTTGCCACCACGCCCACAGTGTCGTGTCCCATGACAGTAATAAATGCTTTCATCGTTTCCACCCTCGTTTTCTTGTGATTGGATCGTGCCGCAAAAAGAGCCAGCACACGGTTACTCTTTCAGTATAGCAGATTTGGCAAAATTTGAACACACTTTTTGTAAAAAAGAGCAGATTGCGGGTGCAAAAGACATTCTATGCAAAAAATGGTGTGCATTCCGGCAGGGCTTGTGCTATACTTATATTTAATTTCCCGTAGGGACCTGCAAAAAGGGCTTTTCTGTGGGATTCCGTGTAGAGGGACAAGAAGGAGTATACAACAATGGAACAGCTTTTGAAGATTCTGGAAGACAACGCGCGGCTGCCCATCGAGGACATTGCCACCATGCTGAACAAATCCCCCGCCGAGGTGGCGGCCATGATCGACCTGGCCCGTGCGCAGGGCATCATCAAGGGCTACAAGACGCTGGTGGACTGGGAAAAGGCCGGGGTCAACCGGGTGGAAGCCGTCATCGAGCTGAACGTCAGCCCCAAGAAGAGCCGCGGCT
>OLPG01002479.1_pt1 | contig 12973 bp, 10 predicted proteins | sample 1672311 | NCBI WGS metagenome assembly OLPG01 (sample SAMEA3136670, study PRJEB25190) | human gut metagenome | biome: human gut; feature: human-associated habitat; material: faeces | place: Austria | collected 2013
AGTGTCTGGCGGACTGGGATATTCTGTTTTCGTAATTCTACGCCATAGCTGGATAAAACCTGCATCCCTTTTCCTCCCCGTCAGACAATTATCTGCCTTGCTCCAATTTATCTTATACTGTTTCATCTCTAACTATATTCTAACATATCTAATCACTTCTTGCAAACATTTGTTCTGTTTTTATAAAAAAATTTGCGTTTCTAACTCATCACTGGAAGTAACGAGAATGCGACACGCAGTTATTCAATCTTTTATACTGTCAACAATTCAGCATTTTTTATGATATCTTTTATCTGTTTTTCGTCCATTTCAGCCACATCCGCGATCTGAGCAGCTGTATAACCCTTTTTATACATACTTATAACAAATTTTAATGTTGTTGCTTTTGTTGCAGCTTCAGTTGCATCTTCCCTAATTCCTAAGCTTAAATTACACATAATACTCACATCCTCTCTGAAATCCTTTTCCATTGGAATTGCATATTCATTTCCAATGATATCCAGTTTTTCGTTTGCTGTTAAATCCTGAGATAACAATGCTCCCAGTAATCTATGTAATTCATATTTCTCCTCATGCTTCGGAAGTTCTTTGGCAAGTCCGATCATTACGATATTAACCAAGTCCAGTTTGCCTTTCCATGCATGGGAATTTACAATACTATCTTTCACCAGGTGAATGTGTTCCAGACTATTTTCCGGCATATTCATACAAACCCAGATGGAATAGACTCGCTTGATATCATTATAATTTGAATTTGAAAAATCTCTTTCCTTTTGTGAGGAAATCATACGGCTTACATAAAAGATTGCCCGATTCAATATATCATACCCATTTGGTTCGTCTTTTTGGGCTTCTACATTGATAATAATCTGCGATAATCCATCCTTCATCCTGACATAGAATATAATGTCAAATCGTATCATTCCCTCATGAAGTTCCGGGTTTTCAGAATTAAGACCAACTCAAAATTGGTGTCCAGGGCTATCCTTTCGCCTGATAGTTTTCATACAGTTCAGAAAAGAAGCTGTTCTTTCAGTTTGCATTTTCTGTTCCTGGAAGTAAAGGCTGCCTCCACAGAATTCAGAAGCAGCAGCCTTTTCTGCTCCTGGGTAAGATCTAACAGAGATTCCATATATCGGAATTCCCGGGAAAGGGTTGTTCTTTCAATCGCCGGATCATCGGTATTTAAGGTTACCTTAAGTCCCATTTCGAGAAATGCTTTCAGCGGATAAGCAGACATTTCTTCCATAGCTTTTGTCTGGCGGTTGCTTGTAGGGCACATTTCCAGAAAAACCCCCTTATCCTTTACAAGCTGTATCACTTCCTTATTTCCCGCGATCCTCACACCATGACCGATCCTGACTGCCCCCATATGGACAGCTGTTTTTACATCCTCTGCATTTCCGGCCTCGCCTGCATGGATGGTAAATGGAACCTGATATTCTCTTGCTTTTGCAAAAAGCGCCTCGTAATTTTCTGTTGGAAAGAGTGCCTCGGCTCCTGCAAGATCGATAGCAACCACGCCGCCATCTTCAACAAGATATTTTTTTGCCAGCTCCAGAGTTTCCAGATTTTCTTTCTGGTTAAGATCACCGCGCATACAGCATAAGATCAGATTACTGGGGATGGGAGCTCTTTTCAGACCACGTAATGCAGCATGGATCGCTGTTTCCTGAGTCATTTCCTTCTGTGTATGGAGCTGTGGGGCAAAACGAAGTTCTGCGTAGATCACACCGTCTTCTTTCATTTCAGAAAGGATAAGATAAACAGCCTCTTCCAATGCCTCTTCTGTCTGAAGAAGGGAAAGAGGCAGGTCAAAGCATTTCAGAAAATCATTGAGATTTTCGCAGGTATCCGGCACAGAAAGGAGAGAAAGAAGCTCTTCATCTGTGGCAGCCGGAAGCGTGATCTGCTGCAATGAGGCAAGTTTTCTGGCTATCTCTGTGGTAATGCAGCCGTCCAGATGTGCGTGGAGATCGATGTAGTGATCAATTCTATTTTCTGTTTTCATAGGCGCTAAGTACCTCCCTGGTTGGATTTATTCTTATCCCTGAAATGGTTTTGCGTTTCTTATGGTATCTGTCGGAAGGAAATATTAAGGTGAATTCCGGGTTATATTTCCTGTGTGGCTTTTTTTAACCAGGATTGTTCTTCTTCATTCAGATACGGAGAAATCTTTTCGTATACAAGGGCATGATACTGATTGAGCAATTTGCGCTCTCCTGCTTCCATCTGTTCCGGATCGACACCTTCCAGATCAAATGGGACCAGAGTCAGTGGCTCAAATTTCATAAACTGGCCGTAGGATGTTTTTTCGGCTTTTTTGCAAACTACAAGATTTTCGTGACGGATGCCGAATTCATTTTCCGCATAATATCCCGGTTCATCGGAGGTGATCATCCCTTCTTCCAGAACAGGAGCCGGAAGCTCGGCAGGGCTTTTCCAGCGAAAACTCTGCGGTCCTTCGTGTACATTGAGAAGATAACCTACGCCATGGCCGGTTCCGTGGTTGTAATCCTCTCCCATAGCCCAGAGAGGTCCTCTAGCCAGGGCATCCAGATTCAGGCCGGTACAGCCGTAGCGGAATTTTGCTGCTGCCAGGTTCAGGTGTCCACGGAGTACTGCTGTGAAATATTTTTTTTCTTTTTCAGTAACCGGGCCAAGTACAACGGTGCGGGTGATATCAGTAGTGCCCTCCAGATAATGTCCGCCTGTATCCATCAAAACCAGCCCTTTTGGCTCCAGTGGAATATTGGTTTCTTCTGTTGCACTGTAATGGACAATGGCTCCATGTGCACCGTAGGCAATGATGGGATCAAAGCTGTTTCCCTGAAAATTCTCCTGTCCGGAACGGAATTCATAGAGCTTATCAGCAGCGGAAAGCTCGGTGATTTCCTTCATTCCCACATTCTTCTTCAGCCAGTGGATAAACTTCACCATTGCAACGCCATCTTTAATATGGGCTGTCTTTTCATTCCGGACTTCGGTTTCATTTTTGATGGCTTTTGGGAGAAGGGTCAGATTTTCACCGTCCAGGATCGTTACCGTCTTTGGAATACTGCTGACCAGCCGGCTGTTTACATTGCTTCTGGAAAGAAATACCTTTTTCTCTTCGGGAATCGTCTGTACATAGGTGTAAATATCATCATATGGATAAATGGCAATACCGTCTTTGGAAAGTGCTTCCTTAACAGAATCCGAAAAGGCTTTTTCATTGACAAAAAGACGGAGCTCACTGTCATCCAGCACAAGATAGGAAAGAACTACCGGGCAGCAGTGGATATCATTTCCGCGGATATTTAAAAGCCATGCAATGTCATCAAGGGAAGTGAGGATAAAGAGGTCTGCGCCCTTCTCTTTCAGTTTGCTGCGGATCTCACGGATCTTGTCTGCTCTGGATCTTCCGGCCCATTTTTCGGATAATTCCATTACCGGTTCACAGGAAAGTGCCGGACGGTCATTCCAGATATTTCCGATGAGATCCTCATTTACAGAAAAATGTACCTGTTTTTTCTGAAGGATTCTTTCTAGCGTCTCTGCTTCTTCTGCGCTTACGGTACGGCCATCGAAGCCGAGACACATTCCCTCTTTCAGATTTTCTTCCAGGAATTTGTGGATCGTTGGTACGTCCGGTTCTCCCATCTTAAACAGAGTAACCGGAGTTCCCTCTAACTGCTGTGCAGCCTGGATAAAATATCTTCCGTCTGTCCAGAGTCCGGCCATGTCCTGCATGATCACGGCAGTTCCGGCAGAACCGGTAAATCCGGTGATGTATTTTCTGCATTTAAAATAATCCCCAACATACTCAGAACCATGAAAATCATCGGTCGGAACCAGATAAGCATCGATTCCCTTTTCCTTCATTTGTTTTCGAAGAGCTGTGATCCGTTCTGTAACTGTCATAATCTTATGCCTCCTCTGTATAACTGTTCTTTATCGCAAAGCCATGATCCATAGGGCCGTTTCCCTTTCCCAGATCCAGCATGGCAGCAAGGGCTCCGGAAATATAGTCCTTGGCACGGTTTACAGATTCCACCATGGAAAATCCCTTTGCAAGGTTGGAAGTGATGGCCGAGGAAAGAGTACATCCTGTTCCGTGGGTGTTGGGATTGTCGATCCTTTTTCCCTCAAACCACTGATATGTTCCATTCACATAGAGAAGATCATTGGCATCATTGAGCTTATGTCCGCCCTTGCAGAGAACTGCACAGTGATACTGCTCGGAAACCTGTTTTGCAGCTTCGATCATATCATCGGCGCTTTTGATCTTCCGTCCGGTAAGCACCTCGGTTTCCGGGATATTCGGGGTGAGAAGATCTGCAAGAGGAAACAGTTCTTCCTTCAGAACATCCACCGCCTCCTCACTGATCAGTCTTGCACCGCTTGTGGCAACCATAACCGGGTCCACCACGATATTTTTTGCCCGATACTGTCGGAGCTTTCCTGCGATCATATGGATCAGATCACTTTCGGAAACCATTCCGATCTTTACTGCATCCGGAAAGATATCCGTAAAAATACAGTCCAGCTCCTGACCCAGGAACTCTGCGGTTGCATTCTGGATGGCTGTGACACCGGTAGTGTTCTGGGCAGTCAGTGCGGTGATGGCACTCATGGAGTATACTCCGTTTGCCATCATGGTTTTAATATCGGCCTGGATCCCGGCTCCTCCGCTGGAATCGCTGCCTGCGATGGTTAATGCTGTTTTCATCTTTGGTTTCCTCCGTTTTCTGCGAATATATAGTTCTGTAACTCTGTCAGATCCCGACAGTAGATATAAGCATCCTTTTTCAGCTGTTCCTGATCCGGTTCTCCCAATGCGTCATAAATACCGGCAGTCAGAAATCCTGCATTTCCGGCAGTCTGCAACGCGTAGAGTGAATCCTCCACAACCAGCGTCCGGGATAGCTCCGTTCCCAGTGCTTCTGCAGCTGTAAGATAGACCCTCGGAGAATGTTTGCTTTCTCCGATCTCACTGGTGGTATAGATTTTATCAAAAAAGGAAAGAAGTCCGTTTCTTTCCAGCGCCCGGCAGATATGTTCCCTGGGGCTTGAGGTTGCCACCGCAGCCGGGATTTTCTGTTCTGCAAGACATTGAAGAAGCTCCCTGGCACCTGATTTTGCCGGGACCTCTTCAAAATAATATTTGCGGATCCGGGCTTTCAGATCCATCACGATCTTTTCTTCGGAATACTCAAGAGTAAACCTGCTTTTCAGCCAGGCCGCTCCCTGCTCCATACTCATGGGAAAAAGGATTTCGTCCATTTCCGCAACCGGCTGATATCCCAGATCTGTAATATATCGTTTTCCAAGCTCCTTCCAAACAGAGAGCGAATCCAGAAGGACGCCGTCTGCATCAAATATCACGGCTTTTATAGGAAAAATCATGTTTATGCTCCTGAAAATTTTTTTGTGATACTCTGTCATTGGAACATTACGAAATAATTTCCCATGACATAAAAAACTGATATAAAAAACGCGGATATATCACAAAAGATATATCCGCATTTATTATAAGCCGCAGATATCCAAAATGCAACCGGGAGTTAAGGAGGCTCATCTGAAACAGCAGCTCTATTTTCAAAACATTTTTTATTCTTTACCGTTAAAACAATATGTGCATATATTACAAGGATCGATCCCAATGGATTCCAGAAGATCATCCAGTCTGTGATAACGAAGAGTCGTAAAATTCTGCATCTTGCAGATATCCTGCACCATCTGCTCATATTTCTCTGTACGTGGATCTGCGTATTCGTCCAGTACTTCCTGCGGACAGTTTGGTCCCTCTCTCTTCTCGATGACCTGACGTGCGATCAGCTCCATCTCGGATTTGGAGCGGGAGAAGTTTAAGTATTTACATCCGTACATGATCGGCGGGCAGGCAGGACGGACATGAACTTCTTTTGCACCGCTGCGGTACAGAAATTCGGTTGTCTCGCGAAGCTGGGTACCACGTACAATGGAATCGTCGATGAGAAGAAGTTTTTTGTCCTTGATCAGCGCACGTACCGGGATCAGTTTCATTTTGGCGATGAGGTTACGCTGGTTCTGATTGGTTGGCATAAAAGATCTGGGCCAGGTTGGGGTATATTTAATGAATGGTCTGGCATATGGAATGCCGGATTCATTGGCATATCCGATGGCATGAGCGATACCGGAATCCGGAACACCTGCTACAATATCCGGGTGAACGGAATCTCCGTCTCTTTTTGCAAGCATGCTTCCACAGCGGTAACGCATCTCTTCCACATTTACACCTTCATAGGATGCTGTCGGATATCCGTAGTAAACCCAGAGGAAGGAACAGATCTTCATTTTCTTTCCAGGTTCTACCAGAGTTTTCACTCCATCTGCAGTAACAAAAACGATCTCTCCCGGTCCCAGTTCCTTATAGTCTTCATAACCCAGATTAATATAGGCATGGCTCTCAAAGGAAAGGCAGTAGGAACCTTCTTTGTGACCGATCTCCACCGGAGTTCTGCCCATCTTGTCACGGGCTGCATAAATTCCGTCTTTTGTCATAAGAAGCAGTGTCATAGAGCCGTCGATCAGCCCCTGCACATATTGGATACCTTCCACAAAATTATCCTTTTCACAGATCAGAGCTGCGATCAGTTCTGTCACATTGACAGTTCCGTTGGTCATCTCCTGAAAATGTACCTTGGTCGTATCATACAGCTGCTGCAGAAGTTCATCGTAATTATTAATCTTTCCCACAAAAGTGAGGGCAAAGCTGCCGATCCTGGAACTGAACAGAAGGGGCTGAGGCTCATAATCAGAAATACATCCGATTCCCATATTTCCCTTCATGGAACCCACATCTCCGTCAAATTTTGTGCGGAAAGGTGTGTTCTCAATGTTGTGGATAGCACGGTCAAATCCATGCTCTCCGTAAACAGCCATACCGCCGCGGCGTGTTCCCAGATGAGAATGATAATCCACTCCGTAAAAAAGTTCCAGTACACAGTCGTCTTTTGATGCTACTCCAAAAAATCCGCTCATAATGTGCTCCTCTCTGCTTCCATAGTATTAACGATTCCTGTTATCGTTCGTACATCCATAATCGCTATCAGTATAGCATAAGAGAATTGAAAATAACAATCAATTCAGCAGATATTCCTGCTTTTTCAGAATAAATTATAATGATATTAGCCGGATTTATAAAAGCAGAAAGCATTTTCTGCATGAAGCAAATGTTCCGTCAGTTCCAAAGTGCGATAAACAGATTCAGGTAACCGGCAAAAGTCAGCCATGCCAGATACGGGACCATCAGATATGCAGCATTCCGGGAAAAATCCCCGAATGTGCAGATACAGCAATATACAAGTCCCCACAGAAAAATAAGCCAGAGAAATGCAAAGCCATACCATCCTGCCCCAAAGAAGAAAAACGGCCATAGGAAATTCACAGCAAGCTGGATCCCATATAAAGTAAGAGCCTTATCTCTGGCTCTGCTTTTGGGCCTGGATGCGATCAGGAACGAAGCAATCCCCATCATGATAAAAAGAATCGTCCATACAACCGGGAACAGCCATCCTGGCGGCGATAAGGGAGGCTTATTTAATGTTGCAAATACTTTCATTCCGTTTCTGGTAAAAAAACCGGAAACAGCTCCGGTCGCCAGAGGCACTGCAATGCAGGTGATCAGTTTTCTGGTATCTTTTTTCAAAAATATCCCCCTTTCTGGTCTGAGAAGATCTGCGGACAGCATTCATTTTCTCTGTTTATTATATTTCAGGATGCCGGTTTCTATACAATCATATACAAAAAAGAAACAGCTCTGTTTTTATGCAGAACTGTTTCTTTTTGTAGATCGTTTAAAACTTTTGATCATTTAACACAGGTACACGTTTTTTTATATTCATTACTCCTGAGTGATTCCCTTGAACTCGTAACCGGCTTCTTTGATCACTTCTTCCACTTTTGCCTCGTCAACTTTCTCAGGTACTGTGAATACAGTTGTTCCATTCTCGTGGGAAGATACCACATCCTCTGCTCCGAAAGCCGCCTGAATTGCTTTGTTTACGTGTGCCTCACAGTGTCCGCACATCATTCCTTCTACATTGACTGTTACTTTTACCATTGTTTTGTTCTCCTTTTCTTCTTTTTTATTTTCATCATGACTGATGTTTAATGTTACCGGATTTTTGATCGCCTTGTCTCTGGCTGTGTTGTGGATCTTAAACAGATTCAGGCGCAGCGCATTTGTTACAACACAGAAACTGGAAAGACTCATGGCTGCAGCTCCGAACATCGGATTCAGTGTCCATCCGAAAATCGGGATCCAGACGCCTGCTGCCAGCGGAATACCAATTACATTATAGAAAAATGCCCAAAAAAGATTCTCGTGGATATTCCGAAGTGTGGCACGGCTTAAACGTACTGCTGCCGGAACATCGCTTAACTGGCTCTTCATCAGAACAACATCTGCCGCATCAATGGCAATGTCTGTCCCTGCGCCGATGGCAATTCCGATATCTGCTCTTGTAAGTGCCGGTGCATCGTTGATACCGTCACCCACCATGGCAACTTTCCCCTGCTCTTTTAAGGAACGGATCACACTCTCTTTTCCATCCGGAAGAACCCCCGCGATCACATCGTCAACTCCTGCCTGGGCTCCGATGGCTCTTGCGGTATGCTCATTGTCACCGGTAAGCATAACCACGCGGATTCCCATGTTCTGGAGCTCTTTTACTGCACGGGGACTGTCTTCCTTGATCACATCCGCAACTGCGATAATTCCCAGAAGTTTTCCGTTTCGGGTGAAAAGAAGAGGTGTTTTTCCCTGCTCTGCAAGCTGTTTTGCTCTCTTATCAAGGTCTGCGGAAACCTTTGTCTGGCTGCTGATAAATTTCATACTTCCGCCGGTCAGTTTGTCACTGCCAAGTACAGCGGAAAGTCCGTTTCCTGGAAGTGCCTGGAATCCGGTTACTTCACCTGCAACAAGTTTCTCTTCCTCTGCTTTTTTGAGAACTGCTTTTGCCAGAGGATGTTCGCTTTTTTTCTCCAGTGCACAGGCAAGTGTGAGAAGTTCTGTTTCTGTGACTCCCTCTGCCGGAAGAATATCGGTTACTTCCGGCTGGCCGCTTGTAATGGTTCCGGTTTTATCCAGTGCGACGATCTGGACTTTTCCGGCTTCCTCAAGAGAAACGGCTGTCTTGAAAAGAATGCCGTTCTTGGCACCCATACCGTTACCGACCATAATGGCAACCGGTGTTGCAAGACCAAGTGCACAGGGGCAGCTGATAACCAGCACGGAAATTCCTCTTGCCAGTGCATAACCAAAAGGATGCCCGGTAAGAAGCCAGATAATGGTTGTGATCACTGCAATGGTGATCACTGCCGGTACAAACACACCGGAAACACGGTCTGCGATCTTTGCAATCGGTGCCTTGGTGGCTGCCGCGTCGCTGACCATCTTGATAATCTGGGAAAGGGTGGTATCCTCTCCCACTCTGGTTGCTTCACATTTGATAAATCCGGACTGGTTCACAGTTGCCGCGGAAACCATATCTCCGGCTTCTTTGTCCACCGGAATACTCTCTCCGGTCAGCGCAGATTCATTGACTGCAGTAGTTCCTTCCAGGATCACTCCATCCACCGGAATATTCTCTCCCGGGCGGACAGCAAAAGTTTCTCCTTTCTGAACCTGTTCGATGGGAACGGTAAGTTCCTGCCCGTTTCGTACTACAACCGCAGTTTTTGGTGCCAGTTTCATAAGGCTTTTCAGTTCATCGGTAGTCTTACCTTTGGAACGGGCTTCCAGCATTTTTCCTACGGTGATCAGTGTCAGGATCATGGCCGCGGACTCAAAATAGAAGTCCATCATGTAATTCATAACTGCGGCAGAGTCTCCGTCTACCTGTGCTCTTGTCATGGCAAACAGTGCATAGACACTCCACAGGAAAGATGCCATGGAGCCAAGGGCTACCAGAGTATCCATATTGGGAGAACGGTGCCACAGGCTCTTAAATCCGTTGATAAAGAATTTCTGGTTGATCACCATGATGATGCCGGCCAGGAGCAGCTGTACCAGTCCCATGGCTACATGATTGCCGTCAAACCATTTCGGCAGCGGCCATCCCCACATCATATGTCCCATGGAAAAATACATCAGCACCAGCAAAAATCCTACAGATGCGATGAGACGTCTCTTTAAAACCGGAGTCTCATGATCTTCCAGTGCTTCTTCCGCTGCAGACATGGAGATTTTTTCTCCGGCAGCGCCTTTTAAGGATGCACCATATCCAGCGGCTTCCACAGCGGCAATGATCTCGCTTGGGGAAGCAGTTCCTTCCACTCCCATGGAGTTGGTCAGAAGGCTGACTGAACAGCTGCTCACTCCCGGAACCTTGGATACGGCTTTTTCCACACGGGTAGAGCAGGCAGCGCAGCTCATACCGGTTACGTTATATTGTTCCATTTCCTTTCAGTACCTCCTAAAATCTAGTATGTCCCTTTATTTCATCAGCTTCTGGAGGGTTGTTACCAGCTCATCGATGGTCTCATCCTTACCTTCCCGGATATCTCTGGCAACGCAGGTACGGATGTGGCTGGCAAGCAGCTCTTTATTAAACGCATTCACTGCGGCATTGACCGCGGCAGACTGGATCAGGATGTCATTACAGTAGGCATCATTCTCCATCATTCCTATAATGCCCCTGATCTGGCCTTCAATACGTTTCAGACGGTTGATCAGCTTTTTTTTCTCCTCCTCTGAACGTGCAGTGTGTTTTTCACAGCAGCAGGGACAGGCTTTCTTTTCAGACATAGGCTGTCTCTCCTTTCACAGAAATACCCTCATGGGGTATCTTCTTTACATGGAACAATATATACCCTCATGGGGTATTTGTCAATAAAAAAACTGCATTTTTATAAAAACCTTATTAACCATTTGTCCAAATAAAAAAACCCGCTCATCCAATCTTGGTAATGAGCGGGCAATATAAAACCATGTTTTCTGAATAAAATTTACTCTTCCACAATGTGTCCGAAATAATAAAATCCCTTGCAGGTATCCAGGCTTACTTTTACATATTTGCCGATGAGATCTTTTTCTCCCGGGAAATGTACCAGGAGATTATGCTGGGTACGGCCTGTGAGCGTACCTTTTTCACGGTTTTCGTCTTCTACCAGGATTTCCTGAATGGTTCCCTGGAAACGTGAGGAATTCTCCCGTCCTTTCTCCTGTACCAGGGCAAGAAGACGGCCGAAACGGTCTTTTACCACATCCTCCGGCACCTGATTTTCCATGCCGGCTGCAGGGGTTCCGCTTCGTTTGGAATAAATAAATGTGAAGGCAGTATCGTAATTTGCTTTTCTTACAACATCCAGTGTTTCCTGGAAATCTTCTTCTGTTTCTCCCGGAAATCCGACCATGATATCTGTTGTCAGAGAAATATCCGGGATCGCCTTACGGATCTTATCTACCAGCTCCAGATATTTCTCCTTGTCGTAACGGCGGTTCATTTCCTTTAAGACTCTGCTGCTTCCGGACTGCAGCGGAAGATGCAGATGGTGACAGATCTTCTGGCTCTCTGTCATGGTCTGGATCAGTTCGTCGGACAGATCCTTCGGATGGGAAGTCATAAAACGGATACGCTTCAGTCCTTCGATCTTTTCCACTTCTTTCAGAAGTTCTGCAAAGGTAACAGGTGTCTCCAGATTTTTTCCGTAGGAATTTACGTTCTGACCAAGGAGCATGATCTCTGTAACGCCGTCTGCAACCAGCTCCTCGATCTCACGAATAATGGCCTGAGGCTCACGGCTCTTTTCACGGCCACGGACATAAGGAACAATGCAATAGCTGCAGAAGTTATTGCAACCAAACATTACGCTGACGCCTGTCTTGAAGGAATATTTACGGGAAGTTGGCATACCCTCCACGATCTCATCGGATTCTTTCCAGATATCAATGATCTGGTCATCGGTCTGTAATGCCCGGTAAAAAAGCTCCGGGAATTTATGGATATTATGGGTTCCAAATACAAGGTTTACATATTTATAATCCTTGCGGATCTTTTCTACCACGTGATGTTCCTGCATCATGCATCCGAACAGTACGATCTTCATATCCGGATGGTTACGCTTGATACTCTTTAAATGGCCCAGGTGTCCGTAGATCTTCTGGTTGGCATTCTCGCGGACTGTGCAGGTGTTAAACACAACTGCGTCGGCATCTTCGGTATCTACCATCTCATATCCCATTTTTTCCATGATGGCTGCAATGGATTCCGTCTGGATGGAGTTCATCTGACATCCTTCATTCTGGATGTGGAAGGTGGGATGTTTCGCACTGTTTTTTGCGAGAAGTTCTTTACATTTTTCAATGTACTGAAGCTGGATCTCTGTTTCTTTATTCTGGCTCAAATCAATTCCTCCAATAAATAAAATTTCTTATGTATCTTTATAAAATATTTTCCATTAGACAATATCAGACGGGAGCGCTTAACTCCCGTCTGGTATATCATACAGAATTTACACTTGTCTGTCAAAGAGTTTTTATAACAGTGGCGCAAAAACTCTCAGCACATTCTGGATGGCACGTACTATAATATTTCTCTTCTTGCAGAATTCCAGATCAATGGCATTACAGTACTCCAGTGTTTCCAGAAAATCATCCCAGATGTCCAGAATCACATCGTTCTTATACATCCAGACACCGTCTTCAAAATGCAGATAAAGACTCCGGTAGTCCAGGTTGATAGTTCCCACAACACCTACCTTATCATCGCAGACAAACGACTTGGCATGCAGAAATCCCGGCTGGTATTCGTAGATCTTTACTCCTGCCTCAAGAAGCTGTTTATAGTAGGACTGGGTCAGAAGAAATACCATTTTTTTGTCCGGAATTCCAGGCGTCATGATCCGGACATCCACACCGCTTTTTGCCGCAAGGCAGAGCGCCGTCATCATCTCATTATCAATGATCAGATAAGGCGTGCAGATATAAACATAGTTTTTGGCACGG
>OLPG01002483.1_pt1 | contig 12959 bp, 14 predicted proteins | sample 1672311 | NCBI WGS metagenome assembly OLPG01 (sample SAMEA3136670, study PRJEB25190) | human gut metagenome | biome: human gut; feature: human-associated habitat; material: faeces | place: Austria | collected 2013
ATGTATCCGCAGTGAAGCAATCTTGCAGGACTGCGAGAGCATTGCACGGATGTCCCACGCGCTGGCGTCGTTTTTCCGCTACAGCATCAGCCGCAAGGAAAACATTGTCACCCTGCGAGACGAGCTGTCCAACATCAAGAATTACTTTTTTATCCAGCAATTCCGATTTGAGGATCGTTTCTTTTTGGATATTCAGGTCGAGGACGGCGATGACGAGCTGTTGGACTGCCTTTTGCCCAAGATGACGCTGCAACCCATCGTCGAAAACTGCGTTTTTCACGGGCTGGAACCCAAAGCCGAGCAGGGACACGTCACGATCCGTATCAGCGGCACAAAAGATATGATGAAAATCATTGTCGAGGATGACGGTGTGGGGATGCCCCCTGACGTGCTGGACAAGATGCGCGCCGCCTTAGAGGAGGAACGGCAGCCGACTAACCAGCCGGATACCCACGGCAACGGCATTGCCATGTACAACGTCAACCAGCGCATCAAGCTGGCGTTTGGGCGAGCCTACGGGCTGTTTGTGTACAGCACAGAAAACCTTGGCACCGACGTGGAGATTTGGATGCCCAAAGCCTATACAAAGGAAGAACTGCTGATGCAGTGATACAATGGTATGAGAGAAGAATTGCTGAAATTAAGCCATTGGCATATGAAAAGCGCAGGACACGGCACCCTGACGGATATAAATCTTCTGCTGCGGGCAGGGGAGTGCGTCAGTGTATCGGGCAGTGAAAACAGCGGACGCAAGCTGCTGGCAGAAATGTTTGACGGCAAGGGCGTGCTTGTATCCGGCGAAGCGTGGGTCTGCGGGCAGAAAACCACGGATTTTCACCCGCAAAAGCTGGAACGCAGCGGCGTATTTTATCTGGGAAATGACCCCGCCTTTATGGACTGCATGGATCTGGCAGAAAACTTTTTTCTGATGAGGCGCAGCAGCCACAACAAGATTTTGCTCAACAACCATGCCGTGCATCTGCGCCCCGCGCAGGTGCTGCAGGACTTTGCCATGCGCTACGATGTCACAAGCCCGACAAGCAGGCTGCATCATCTGGATAGACTGCTGCTGAGTATTGTGCGGGCGGTGGATCAGGGCGCACGGCTGATCGTGCTGGACGATATGACCAAGGGATTGAATGTGCCGCAAATTCACAGTTTGCGGCACATTCAATCAGATCGGAAGGCTTGGTCAAAGAATACGGGGTCGCGCTTTTGATTGCGGACAACTGGTCCAATTGGTTTGAGCCGTTGTCGGACTGCATCCTTTTGTGCCAAGACGGGCGCATCGAGCGCAAAATATATGACCAGACCTCGCCGCGCAGCCGGGCGCTTTTGCAGGAATGGACGCAGGACGCAAAACCGGACGCGAAAACCGACACCGCAAAACCAAAGGCAGAAACCATCACCCTTACCTTGGAATATGCGGGCGTTACGATGCCGCTGCATTTTGAGGCAGGCACCGCCGTACTTTTGAGCAGCTACGATGGGCAGGTGCTGCGCGGGTGCTGGCAATCGCTGACACAAGAAAAAAGCCGCTGTACGCTGCAAATCGGCGAAAAAACGCTGCCGTTTCGCGGGTTGGCAGATCTGCGCAGGCACCGCATCGCCGTTTGGGACGGCACGGCAGAGCCGCCTGCCCTGCAGGAAAACCTCACCCTGCAGGAAAATATCCTGCTGCCCAGTATGCCGCGCATCAGCCGATGCGGCTTTTTTGAGATAGCTGCCAAAAAGGTATTTTCGGACAGGGAATTCTGGCGCAGCCGCCTGCCCGCCGAAACGGAGCCGGACTCGGTAAAAACGGCGCGGGTGTTGGCGGACCGGTGGCTGTTCTTTCACCCGCGTGTGCTTTTTATCTACAATGTATTTTCCTCATCGGACTATACGGTGCGCCGGATCCTGCAGCAGTTTGTGCAGGACCTGTGCGCCAGAGGTACCACGGTGGTTTTGCTGGAAACCGCCGACCACTCTTGTCGGAGTTTTGTAAATGCAGAAATTTCTTTGTAAAATCGGGTGCATCCTGCAAAGGGAACAAACCATCGTGCTGATCTTGGCGGCATGGGGGTTGTATCTGTTTGCGCTGCTGGGCGGCAAGATGCAGGGCAACGCTGTGTATACCCTGCGTCAGTGTGTGACCTTCGGCTTTTTTGTGCTGGGCGCGGGGCTGGAATACTCTTTGGGGGACATTGACCTTTGCTTTATGGCGCAGGCGTCGCTGTCCACGGTGTGGCTGGGGCTTTTGTATCAGCACGGGATGCCGCTGCCGTGGGCGCTGGTATGTATGGTGCTCTCGCAAATTATTATGGGCGCCCTGCGGGGCGCGCTGGCGGCGGCGCTGCATATCCCTATGACGGTGCTGAGTTTTATTTTGGCAGTGATCCTGTCGAACCTGTACCCGGCAAACGACGTGATCCTTATGAATATCTGGGGCGATCGCCCGCACGCTGCAGCGGTGTGGGGTGTTATGGCAGGCGTGTTTTTGCTGTGTGCTATCGGGCTGCAATGTTTTTGGAAACGCACCTACTGGGGCAAATACTGCCTTGCCATAGGGGAGGATCGCCAGTACAACCGCAACGATGTGGAAAAGACCGGTATCAATGTAGTGCTTGTGACGGCTGTCACCTACGCGCTGGCGGCGGTATTCTTTGCCGTGGGTACCTATACGCTTTTGCTCAGCGCCGGATACTGCAGCAGCAGCCGCAATGCGGAATATCTTTACCAAGGCATCGCCGCTGCCGGACTTGCCGGAAGTATGTACCGGCGGTACAAAAACGGCGCGTCCGGCTTGGTACTTGCCACTGTCACCATGGTGGTGCTGCGTCAGACGTTTATGGCGCTGAAAATTGACAAGTGTCTGATTGTTGTCGAGGGATTGGTAATTCTGCTTACAATTTTGAACAAGTATGAGAAAAAACTGACGCAAAAGTAGAAACACCCGAAAACTCTCCCCCTGAATCCGAAGATTTCTCCCTTGTTGGTGGGGCTGATTTCGGTTATTATAATGACACCGAAAGGCGATACAGCCTGAAAAACGAGAAGGAGAAATAACTATGAAAAAGGCACTTGCACTTATGACCGCATCCGCTATGGCGCTTTCTTTGGCAGCCTGCGGCGGCTCTGCATCCACGGCATCCTCTGAGGCAAGCTCCGCGTCCTCTGCGGCAGAATCTGTGGTAGAATCTGCTGCGGCGGCAGCGGGTACCTCGGTAACCAAGGACAACATCAAGTTCGGCTTCCTTGCGCCCACGCTGCAGACCGAGTTCTTCATCGGCATTGATGACGGCCTGAAGCAGGTCGCCGCCGAGGATGGCTGGGATTACACCTCCGTCAGCTTTGAGAACGACTCCGGCACCGCCGTCACCGACATCGAGAATATGGTGACCTCCGGCTGCAATGTCATTCTGGCCATGGTTTCCGACAATTCCTGCGATGACGCCCTGCGCGCTGCACAGGAAGCCGGCACCATCGTGATCGAGTGCGGCGTCGTCACCGACGCCTATGACATCAGCATCAACTCCAGCCAGTACGATACCGGTACCATGATTTCCGATATGGCGGGCGAGTGGATCGACACCCAACTGGACGGCAAGGCGAACATCGTGGTTTACACCACCTACCAAAACCAGGATATGCAGAACCGTGGTCAGGGCATTCAGGACCGCATCAAGGAGCTTTGCCCCGATTCCAACATCCTCGAAGTTGTGGATATCGGCAAGGACGTTGTGGGCGCCGGTACTACCTACACCGAAACGATGATCCAGAAATACCCTGAACTGAACTGCATCCTCGCCTACGGCGATGCTGCTGCCACCGAAGCAGTGGAAGCCGTCAAGGCCGCCGGCATGAACAGCGATGACTTCGGCATCTTTGCCTGCGACGGCACCGAGAGCGCCATCAAGTACATTGCCGATAACGATGTGATGCGCGGTACCCTGAAGTTTAATTCGATTGCTGAAAGTGCCCGCACGGCGCTGTACCAGTATCTGGACGGCGAACTGGAAAAGGGCGCAGTGGTTGACTACTCTATCACTCCTATCACGGCAGCCAATGTTGCTGACTACGTCAAGTAAGCAAACGAAACAGCAAACAGAAATCAACGGCATCGCTTTTTGGGGGCGATGCCGTTCTTAGAAAGGAAAGATTTCCATGTCTGAAAAAACAATCCTCAGCGTCAAGGACATTGTGAAAACCTATCCCGGTGTGGTTGCCATTGACCATGTTTCGTTTGATGTGCGTGAGGGGGAAGTCCACGCGCTGATCGGGGAAAACGGTGCAGGAAAATCCACTTTGATAAAAACCCTGTCCGGTGCCATTACGCCGGACAGCGGCACCATCACGATCGACGGCAAGAGCTTTTCGTCCCTGACACCTGCCACCGCCAAGGAGCAGGGCATCAGCGTGATCTATCAGGAATTTACCCTGATTCCCGGCATCAGCGCCGCCGAGAACGTCTTTCTTGGCGAAAAGACGACCCCCGGCATTTTTGTGGATATCAAGGACCGTGAACGCCGCACGAAGGAACTGTTTGACCAGATGGGCGTTTCGCTGGATCCGTCGCAGAAGGTGCGCAGCCTGTCCCCGGCTATGCAGCAGATCGTTGAGATTGCCAAGGCCATCAGTAAGAACGTCAAGATCCTTATTATGGATGAGCCGACCGCACCCCTGACCACCAACGAGGTCACAACACTGTTCCGCATTATTCGGGATTTGAAAGCCCGCGGCGTTACCATCATCTTTATCTCCCACCGTCTGGAGGAACTGTTTGCCGTCGCTGACCGCGTGACCGTTATGCGTGACGGACAGTATGTGGCGACCAAGAACATAGCCGAAATTGACCGCCCGCAGCTGATCGCCATGATGGCGGGGCGCGAGATGAAGGAAAGCTACCCCACCCGCAAAACGCAGATCGGCGAGGAAATGCTGCGCGTGGAGCATCTGACAGGCAACGGCGATACCGACATTTCCTTTACGCTGCATCGCGGGGAGATTCTGGGCTTTGCCGGTCTGGTCGGCGCCGGGCGCACCGAGCTGATGCGCGTGATCTACGGCGCAGACCCCATAGAAAGCGGCAAAATCTTTGTGGAGGGCAAGCAGGTTCGTATTCGTTCCTGCTCCGATGCCATCAAAAATGGTATCGGCTACATCCCCGAGGATCGCAAGAATCAGGGCGTGTTCCTGCGCAATACCATCAAATGGAACACCGTTATCAACAATATCCAAGGCTACAGCAAGGGCATCTTTGTGGACGAAAAGCAGGAAGATGCCGTTGCGCAGGACTATAAGGAGCGCTTTTCCATCCGCACACCCTCTCTGGAGCAAAAGGTCGGTAATCTTTCCGGCGGCAACCAGCAGAAGGTGGTCATTGCCAAGACCTTAGCGGCAAATTCAAATATCATTATTTTTGACGAACCCACACGCGGTATCGACGTCAGCGCCAAACAGGAAATTTACAAGCTGATGAACGAGCTGGTAGAAGCCGGCAAGGCCATTATCATGGTATCCTCGGATCTGCCGGAGCTGCTGGGTATGTCGGATCGCATCGTCGTGATTGCGGAAGGGCATAAAAACGGCGAGGTAGAAAAAGCGGATTTCGACCAAAACTATATTCTGGATCTTGCATCCGGCGGCAAAGTGAAAGGGGCTGTCTGATATGAAAAAGAACTGGGTGGAACTTTATAAAAAATACGGTATTTACATTCTGCTGGTGGTTGTCTTTGCCTTCTTTGCGGTAGCAGCCCCCAACTTCCTGGCGGCTAAGAATGTCATCAACATTCTGCGTCAGGTTTCTATGTTCGGCATTGTGGTCGTCGGCGTTTGCATGGTTATGATCGGCGGCGGTATGGACTTGTCCGTCGGTATGCAGATGGCTGTGGACGGTATGCTGATTGGTTATATGATGGTCAACCTGAACGTACCCATTCCCTTGGCAGTCATTATCACCATTGTTGTGGGCTGCCTGCTGGGCGCTGCAAACGGTATCATCGCCGTTAAAATGCACATTGCACCGATTATTGTTACCTTGGGTACCATGCTGGTTCTGCAGGGCGTTGCGTACCTGATTACCGGCGGTTATCCCATCACCGGTATGCCGGAGGCTTTCAAGGTCATCGGTCAGGGCTATGTGGGCATCATTCCCGTACCCGTCATCATCTTTGTTCTGTTTATCATCTTCGGCGCCATCCTGATGAACAAGACCTATCTGGGGCGCTACATCTATGCCCTCGGCGGCAACAAGGAAGCCGCCCGTCTGGCAGGCATCAACGTTGACAAGCTGACGGTAGCCGTCTACACCTTCTGCGGCTTCTGCGCTTCCATCGCCGCCCTGATCATGGTGGGTCGTACCAATGCCGCGCAGCCCGGTGCGGGCAGCAGTTACTCCTTCGACTGCATGACCGCCGCCTGCCTTGGCGGTGTTTCCATCGCCGGCGGCGAGGGCAAGATCAGCGGTACGGTCATCGGCGTTATCATCCTTGGCATTTTGGACAATGGTCTGGTTCTGATGAGCGTCAACACCAACTGGCAGAGCGTTATCAAGGGTCTGATCCTGCTGGCTGCCGTTGCCATTGACTGCTATCAGGTCGTCAACAAAAACAAGAAAAAGGCCGCAGCCTAAGCGGCAGAGGAGGGTATCAAAATGGTTAGCAGAAACCTGCCTTTTTACGAATTTCGTCCCGGCATCTTTGAGGTGGACGAGTTTGACTGCGTCAGCTGCTTTGTGGTCGTGGGCGAAAAAAGCGCCCTGCTGCTGGATGTAGGCACTGGCATAGGGGATTTGCGCTGGGTCGTGGAAAACCGCATCACAGACAAGCCCTATCAGGTGGTCGCCTCGCACAACCATGGGGACCATATCGGCGGTGCGGGATTCTTTGACGAGATATGGATTCACCCGGCTGACCAAAATCTGGATTCGCCGCCCTTTGCCCCCACGGTGGATTTCCGCAAAAATTATGCCGAGATCATCCGCAAGCGGGAGGGTAAATACTACGCCTACGACCCCGAAACCGATATCCGCCCTTGGCCGAAGAAACCGGTCTGGAAACCTTTGGCGGACGGTCAGGTGTTTGATTTGGGCGGGCGCAAGGTGACCGCGCTGCACTGCCCCGGACACACGGCAGGGGAGATGGTCTTTTTGGACGACAAGACCCACACCCTTTTGTGCGGCGATGCCTGCAACTGCAACTGGCTGCTCAACACGACCTTGGCACCTACGGTGCGGGAGTGCGTCGAGATATCGCTGAAGGCACTGCAAAGGATTTGGGATATGCGCGGCGAGTACGATGCCGTGTATAACTTCCACCACGACTTCCGCGGATTCGGCTCACCGCTGAACCCGGATGTAATGCCGAACCTGATCCACTGTCTGGAAATGATTCTGGACGGCACGGCAGAGTACCGGCAGATTCCGGATGCACTTTCCGACTGCGGCGCCACCAAGACGGTGGCAATCTATAAGGATGTGTTTGTTTCCTGCATGGGGCATGACATTGAAAAGGTGATTTAAGAAATACGTCAGAACTGGGCAACCCACGGGAATAACCGTGAGCTGCCCGGTTCTATTTTTGCTGTCTTTTTCGATTTACTGTCGGTATAGAAGTCGCAACTATTTTTGACAAAGAGTGAATCTACAACATCGGCACCACCGTTTTGAACGGCGGCATCTCGATGGTCATTTTCTTCTTTGTGAATAAAATCATCTTCCCCGAGGGACAGCAGAAGAAAGACTAAGCGCACTATAAAAATACCGGTCGCCCGGATAAGGCGGCCGGTATTTTGTTTGTGTGGGCGCTGTTTGCCGAGGTGGAAAAGTGCGCCCGCAAGTTTGGTGCCCAGCGGGTGGAGTTGATAGTGTGGAGCCACAACGCCATCGCGCAGAAAGCCTACGCTGCCTACGGCATGACGCTCCAGCGCAGTATTTATGAGATTGTACTATAAAACAAAGCTGCCGCACAGATTCGTCTCTGTGCGGCAGTTTTCTTATCGCTATTCCTTTAAATTAAGCCCTTGTCGGCGCAATAGTGATAGATGCCATCCTCGTACACCGGGCCGCAGATCTCATCGGCAAGGGCCTTCAACTCAGGCGAGCCATTCTCCATAGCTACGCCGGTGCCCACAGCCTGTAGCATTTCCCGATCGTTGTTGCCGTCGCCAAAGGCCAGGGCTTCGGCCTTGTCCAACCCGTAATAGGCCAGCATTTTTTCAATGCCGATGCCCTTGCCGCCGCCCGCGGGGATGACATCCACCGCGCGGTCCCACCAGGCGGCGATCTTCGCCCCCGGTGCACCGTCCAGCAGGGCAGGGTAGTCCTTCGGGCGGCAGCCCAGCATCAGCTGGTAAATGTCTTCCGCGCACACAGCGTCAAAGTCGTCCGCCACAGGCACGGGTTCGTTGGCAATGAAAAAGTAGTCGGTCAGGTCGGTGTCGGTGCCGTTGGCCGCCAGGCGGTCCCTGGTAGAAACACAGACCGGCCGCCCCAGCGCCGCCGCGTTTTGGATAAAACGCACCACGTCCTTGTGGGGGATGGGGTTGCTGAAGATGACACCTTTCCTGTCATAGCACAGCGAGCCGTTGAAGGTCAGGTACGCATCAAACGCAACCCCGTCGATTTTGGGCAGCACCATGGGGGAGCGCCCGGTGGCGATACAGATTTTGATGCCGCGGTCCTGCAAACGGTGCAGAGTCTCCAACATTTTTGGGGTGATTTTCTTCGCCTGCATATCGATCAGCGTGCCGTCAATATCAAAGAAAACGATTTTCGTCTGCGGCATGGGGTACCTCTCCTTTAAACGATATACGATCAGTATACCACCGTGATGGCACAGTTTCTATCAATTTTCCGCCCAAAAGCAGCAGAATCCCGCCAAAATAGGCGGTCAGTGCATCCAGATGTTGTTTTCCAGGTCCTTCAGGCGGCTTTTGTAGTCGTTGATCAGGGTGTCCGTATTTTCCCCGTCCGGGAAGCTGACCAGGTAGCCGTCCCCGGCTTCGTGGAAACCCACGATCCCGGCCAGGCCTGCCATCTCGGCCACTTTCAGCAGGGTATGGTAGTCATACTCGGCTGCGCTGATGTACAGATTCTTCAAAATCAAGACCTCACTTTTCCGGCGCAGAATGCTGCGTAATTATAGCTATTATACCAGCCCCGGCCGGATTTTGCAAAGCGGATTTTATCGGGGCAATTGGTCCGATCCGTCCCCCACGCGGGGCGGGCGGGGCGTTGTCCCCGGCCGCATGGAGGATGCCCCCTGGTATTCCGCCCGCACAACAAAAAAGCAGGCGGCCCGTCTCATCCGGGCTGCCTGCTCAAACTTTACGTACTTACAACAGTTTATTCCCCAGTGCCTTGGTCGTTCTCTCGCGGGAGAGGCTGACAAGCTCCTGGTTGTCCAGCGTGTAGCGCAGTACCAGCACGTTGGCCACAAACAGCACCGCCAGCTTCACCGGCATACTGCCGGAGTCCAGCGGGCTTTCCTTAGCGCCGCACAGCAGCCCCACGTCCGCCAGCACCGTGCCGGGGGCGTCATCATAGTGGGTCAGCAGAATGACCTTTGCGCCGTTGCCCTTGGCCAGACGCAGCGTATCCATCATGTCCCGCGTTGCGCCGGAGTAGGAAACGAACAGCACCACATCCTCCGGCCCCATCAGGCTGGCCGCGATGGCCTGCATGTGGCTGTCGCCGCTGGTATGGAACTTCGTGGAGATGGTGGCAAACCGCGCCCAGATGTCACTCGCCAGCAGGCTGCTGCCGCCCTGCCCGAAGCAGAACACCTGCCGTGCCCGCTGCAGCAGCGTAGCGGCCTGGTCGATGGCATCGGGGTCCAGCGCGTTGCGGGTGCCGTTCAGTGCCTCGATGGCCGTATTGTAGGCGTGGGTGCATAAAATCTGCGTATCTACGCCGGGTTCCAGCTTTAATGCCACCGGCACCGTCATGGCGTTGGCCTTGGCCAGGGCAATCTTCATCTCGTTGTAGCCGTCAAAGCCCAGGGAGCGGCAAAAGCGGAAAATGGTGGCCTCGGCCACGCCGCACGCCTTTGCCAGCGAGGAAATCGATAAATACTGGGCGTCCTCGGCATGCTGCACCAGGTAGTCCGCCACGATCGTGCCGGATTTTGTCAGGCTGTCGTGCTTGGCACGCAGCATCTCCCAAAAATTCTGCTCAACCATAGATGAAGATTCCTTTCCCTCGGTTTTGCGGCCCTGCTGAGGGTCGCCTAACCCTTACTATTATAGTGTAACGCCTGTCAGCGCATTTTTCAAGGCCTCGGCCACCGCTTTATGGGCCTCCGGCGTCAGGTGCATGCCGTCAACAGTGGAGCACCCCGCCCCGGGCAGCAGGTTGGCGTCCAGAAACCGCACGCCGGGCAGGTCTTTCAGCATCGGCTCCAGCTGGGCGGCGATGCCGGCACACCGCTCATGACAGCCGGGGCCCATCTCCTCACGAAATTTCAGCTAGTCATACTCCGGCGTGATGGACGGCGGCACGATGACCAGCACGTCCGGGTGGGCGTTGTCGCGCCAGCACTCGGTGCGCAGGGCTTTTTTCACCAGCCGGGTGATGCCCAGCGCTATTAAATAGGAACTGCAGCCGAACCGCGCCTTGCTGTCGTTGGTGGCCGGCACCTGCGGCAACTTTCCCGGCTGGATCGGCGTGGACATCAAAGGCACGCTGGAACGCGAGTTTGGCCTGCCTGTCAACGATGCCAACTGTATGCTGCTGGGCGAAGTCTGGGCCGGTGCAGCCAAAGGCTATACCGATGTGATCGGCGTTACGCTGGGCACCGGCGTGGGCGGCTGATCCTGATCGGCGGCGTCAGCGCCCAGCAAGAGCTGCTGATCGACCCGCTGGCCGAAAAAGTACGTGCCAGCGTCATGCCCGCTTTTGCCGAGGGACTGGAACTGAAATCCGCTGCCCTGCAGAATGATGCCGGGTTGGTCGGCGCGGTGTATTACTTTTCTCTGCATGGGCAAACCAAGTAAGCATCACGCCATAAAAGTATTCAAATTGACTGCTTCAAGCACCGTTTTTGCACGGCATCTGTGGAGTATATTTTTCGTTGGGTACTGAAAACAGCTGTGAATGAAGGTTATCTGGACACGGGAATTATTTTCGTAGATGGCGCACACACAAAAGAATAGCCGCACCGGCAGAACCGATGCGGTCAGGCTTCTTATTCAGGTATCGTCTGTTTGCGTTGCTCGGCGCGGTTGAGCCAGCTGTAGAAGCCAATGTTCAGCGCAACGCCCACCAGTGTGGAGATGGGGGCCGCAAGGCCGATTTTCGTCAGGCTGGCGTTGGGCTGGATACTCATAACATAGGCCAACGGCAGGCGGACCAGCAGTGTCTGCACCAGTCCCTGAATCATCACCCATACCGTCTTGTTGTTACCGTTGAAGTAGCCCACCATGCTGAACAAAATCGCCGTGGCAATGGTTTCTGGGGCAAAGCCCTTCAGGTAGGCAAAGCCGTTTGCCACAACCTCTGCATCGGTCGAGAACACCCCGGCCAACAGATCACCCTTGAGCATAATCAGTGCAAACACGGCACAGCCAAAGACCAAGCCGATGCCAATACCGGTAAACATCGCTTTTTTAGCACGCTTGCTGTCACCCGCGCCCACGTTCTGCGCCACAAAGGAGGCCATCGACTGCATCAGCGCACTGGGAATCAGCATCGCAAAGTTGACAATCTTGCTGGCAACACCGTAGCCGGACGAGGCCGCCAGCCCCAGGCGATTGACGAATGCGCAGAGCGCCAAAAACGACAGCTGAGTCAGGAACTCCTGCAAAGCCAGCGGCAGGCCAACCTCGAGGAATTTGCGGCACTGTACATTGAAGCAGAAATCCGATTTTTTGATGGTGAACGGCAGCTGTTTTTTGAGCAGGATGAAAACTGCCAACACCACACTGACCGCCTGTGCGGCCACAGTAGCAATGGCTGCACCGGCGGCATCCATTTTCAGCCCGGCCACCAGCAGCAGGTCGCCCGCCACATTGACCAGGCAGGCTACCAGCACAAACAACAGCGGGGAGCGGCTGTCACCCAGACCGCGGAAGATAGCGGACATCAGGTTATACGCCACAATAAAGAAAATACCTGCACCGCAGATACGCACATAGCTGGTGGTCAGGGTCAGCGCCTCCGCCGGGGCCTGCATCAGCGCAGAAATCGGCCGGGCAAAGCCTACCAGCAAAACAAAAATTGCTGCGGATAAAATGGCAAACACCACGGCCGCGCCGCCCAGCACAGCACCAATCTGTTCCGGCTTCTTTTCGCCGATATAACGGGCAATCAGCACCGTAACGCCCATCGCCAGCTGGGTGACCACAAAGGTGACAAGGTTGAGCAGCTGGCTGCCAGTGGAAACCGCCGAAAGACCGGCGGTGGAGCCGAAACGTCCGACAACCAGCAGGTCCACCGCGCCGTAGGCTGCCTGCAGAATCAGAGCGCCTAAAACAGGAAGCATAAAAAGAGACAGCTTTTTCAGGATACTGCCTTGTGTAAAATCAGTCTTATCAGCGTTCAAGGGAGTCGCTCCTTTCTGACATAACATCGTAAAGCTTTTGAATGGTACGAACGGTGCAGGCCGCATCCTCATCCGAAATATCGGCCAGCAGCGGCGCAAGTTGTGCAAAAAACTGTGCATTGTGGATCTGGGAAAGCCGCTTGCCGCTGTCTGTAATGGCAAGGTAGGTCACGCGGCCATCCTCTTCCGATGCAATTTTTCGCAGATAGCCCTTATCCTCCATCTCCTTGACGGTGCGAGTAACACCCGGCCGGGGCAGATGGAGCGTATCGCTGATGTCCGATACCTTCACACGGACACCGTGGCTTTCCAGCGTTTCGATGACGTCCAGATACTGAACGTAAGAGGGCCGCACCCCTCGCGGCAGCGGCGGCAGCAACTCCCGCACGCGCTTACCCTGATAGCAGGCATCCAGCAGATCCTTTATGTTTTGGATTG
>OLPG01002488.1_pt1 | contig 12922 bp, 9 predicted proteins | sample 1672311 | NCBI WGS metagenome assembly OLPG01 (sample SAMEA3136670, study PRJEB25190) | human gut metagenome | biome: human gut; feature: human-associated habitat; material: faeces | place: Austria | collected 2013
AGGAAGGAAAAGAGGGGAAAAAAACACGCACGAGGCCGAATGCTTACGGAAGCAAATGAGTATTCTTCCTGTCTTGAAAGTTAAGATGGAAAGCAGGTGCAATCTTTTGACCACGATATTGTATGACTCATTCTTGTCCTTTAGCATGATGGTCAAGGACATCGGTCCGGTGCGGGTGTTGCGGCGGCTGAAGGTGCTGACAGCGCACTGAAGGAACTACTGTCAGCCTTATGCGCTGTATATCAGATTTTTATTGTGGCTGAACACACTGAAGGATACTTTGAATTCCAGGGTATTGGTGAAGTGAGAATGATAAACGGGAAGCTGGATAGGGTACTGCATACGTTTGCTTCTCACTGATTTTATAAAAAACGAAACTTCTGCCCGTAAAGATGAATCGGGGCAGAAGTTTCGTTTCTCGAATATGGATTGCCGGAGTATTATCCCAGTAATTCTTTCACTTTAGCCGAGATGGCGCGTCCTTCGGCTTTGCCTGCCAACTTTTTGGTGGCGACACCCATGACTTTACCCATATCCTGAGGACCGGCGGCACCCACTTCTGCAATTATTTCTTTCAAAGCGGCTTCCAGTTCTTCGTTACTCATTTGTTTGGGCAGATAGGCTTCAAGCACTGCCACTTGGGCCAGTTCGGCTTCAGCCAAGTCTGCGCGGCCCTGACCTTGGTAAATGGCGGCTGAATCTTTCCCTTGTTTTACCAGTTTCTGCATGATTTTCAATGCAGCGTCATCCGTCAAAGTGTCGTTGGCGCCCGGTGCTGTCTTTGCTTCAAGGAAGAATTTTTTCACATTACGCAAAGTTTCCAGTTTCACTTTGTCCTTGGCTTTCATAGCCTCTTTGATATCGTTGCTGATTACGTCAAATAAATCCATGGTTCTTTTCTATTTTAGTTGTTAAAATGTGATCGTTATTCCGCCGTTTTCGGCATCGTTATTGAATGTTTCCTCTTCTTCGGCTATTGCTTTAGACTGGATACTTTCCAACACAGTTTTGGTACGTTGGAAAGTAGGGGTCGTTTCCACCATACTGATAATGTCATCATTGTCCAGATCCTCCAGGCTGAAGATGTAAATGTTATGGCGTTTCTTCTTGTTGCTGTTCTTGAAGGTGTCTTTGCCGTAGTAATCTCCACGACGTTCATCCTTGCGCTGTTCCTCTTCTTCCAGTTCTTCCAGTTTCTTTTGTTCCTCGATGGTGCGTTTGTTCATCATGTTGTCCATGCCCGGTACATCCTTGATGCCGAAGCCGGTGGCAAGTACGGTGAACTTCACCTGTTCTTCCAGCGACTCGTCGATATAGAGCCCCCATTTGGTTTCCACGTCTTTGCCGAATTTGCTCATGAAGTCATGAACCTCATTCATCTCTTCCATCATCAACTCGCTCTTGGTGCTGAAAGAGATGTTGAACAGGATCTTCTTCGAGTTGAAGATATCGTTGTTGTTCAGCAGCGGGGAATGGAGCGCATCATTGATAGCCTGGCTCACGCGGCTTTCCCCTTTGCCGTATCCCGTACTCATAATGGCTACCCCACCATCTTTTAGTACTGTTTTCACGTCATTGAAGTCCAGGTTGATGGTACCGCGGATAGTGATAATCTCGGCAATACTCTTGGCTGCTATGGATAAAGTGTCATCCGCTTTGCCGAAAGCGTTCATCACGCTGAAGTCCGAATAAATATCACGCAGACGTTCATTGTTGATCACCAGCAGGGCATCTACATGCTGGCTCACTTTCTCCACGCCGTCCAGTGCCTGGTCAATCTTCCGGTTTCCTTCAAAAAGGAACGGAATGGTGACAATACCTACGGTGAGGATATCCATATCTTTGGCTGTCTTGGCAATGATCGGAGCCGCACCGGTTCCGGTACCTCCTCCCATTCCGGCAGTGATAAATACCATTTTACAGCCGTCGTTCAACATTCCTTTTACGTCTTCTATACTTTCTTCGGCTGCTTCACGTGCACGCTCCGGGCGGTTTCCGGCTCCTAATCCTTCTTTTCCCAGTTGCAACTTCACGGGAACGGGGGATTCGGCCAACGCCTGGTTATCTGTGTTGCACACAACAAATGTTACATCGTGTATACCTTCTTTATACATGTGATTTACGGCATTGCCGCCGCCACCTCCCACACCGATTACTTTAATGATAGTCGGGTTTTCTGCCGGGAAATCGAATGGCATTATAGTTTCATCAGACATAATCTTCTATATTATATTAAGGTGATGTAATTCGTTATTATTCTTCCAGAATCCTTCCAAACAAGTCGGTCAGCCGTTTGATCGGATTGTTGGCTTCTTTCAAACTCTTGATTTCTTTTTCCAGGTCGCGTATTTGGTTCAAAGCTTCTGCCACTCCCAGATCGCGTGCTTTGGCCAGTTGCGACAAGGCATTTTTGTATTTGCCTGCCTCTTTCAGCTCTTTTGCGTTTCTTATCAGGCTCTCGCAAGTGGCTTTTCGCAGCTTCTCCTCTTCCTCTGCTTTCTTGGCTGCCGCTGCTATTCTGGCTGCTTCTTCTTTCTCTCTTTTCCTTTTGTCTTCCACATTCTCGCCGCTTTCATCGAAGAGAGGTACTTGGATAGGACGTTCCGGGCGGTAACAGTTCTCTTTTCCGGCTCCTAGCAAAGCGATGATTGTATTGCATGTACCATCTTTTTTCAGTTCCATCATGCCACCTTTCAGGCTTAGCTGGCTTTCTTTGGCCATTCTTACCTTTTCTACTTTGGTACGGTTGCTGAATGCTTCCTCCATATTCTTTAGATTTGCAGCACCGCCGGTAATGATAGCTCCTGCCAGCAGTTTGTCTTCATATCCCGAAAGAACAATCTGGTTCCATACATTGGCCAGTATCTCATTGACACGCGCTTCTACGATGTCTTCCAGTAAGTGTGACTCAATACTGCATTTCCCGTCCAGCGAGTAGGTAGGGTTGTCATCTCCGTCTTCCGACTTGTCGGCATAGGCATTGCCGTATTTCTTTTTCAGTTCTTCGGCATCTTCCTCTTCAATCTGCTGGCTGCAAATGTCTTTGGTGATGTTGCTTCCTCCCAGTGGGATGACTGCCAAATGGCGGAGTATGTTGTTTTTGTAGACAGATACAGTAGTCGTATCTGCGCCAAAGTCGATGAACATGCAGCCCGAACGTTTTTCACTGTTGGTCAGTACGGCATTGGCCAGAGCCAACGGTGAGATGATGTAGTCGGCTATTTCGATTCCTGCCTGTTTGAAACATTTGTCAATGTTCTGCTTCACGCTGCTGCGGGCGATGATATTAAGGAAACGCCCTTCTATATGATCGCTGGGAACTCCTACAGGATCGGCCAGCAGGTTGATGCCTACTTTATATTCCTGGGGTGCCACTTCCAGTATTTCCTGGTCTATGATGGGGACTTCGCGGTTGCTGTCCATGATGGAGTCAATCAGTTCCTGTGAAATTTTGGTTTCTTCTTCCAGATGACGTACCTCCGTATTACGGATGGTGCGTAGAGATTGTCCTCCGATACCTACATAGACCTTTCCGATAGAAGCCTTTAATGTCGATTCCAGTTTCTTGATAATCGAAGTAAGGCTTTGTGCGGTTTTGTCCAGATTGTAAATCACTCCCTTACGGATAAAATCCGAAGAGTTTTCGCTGGCGAGGGCCAGCACTTGTATGCTTCCGTCCGCATGTTTCTTTCCTGCAATACCTGTGATCTTGGAGGATCCCAGTTCTATTGCTACTATAAAATCTGTTGCTGCCATATCTTACTTCTCTTTTTTAGTACAAATAATCTGATTATTAAATTCCAGACTGATGCGGCTGTACTTGTTCCAGCCTACTTGGTTCAGTCCTTTCTCATAAAAAGTTTTTAGTTTCTCGAACTTTTCCTCATAATTCCCGGGCTTGCCTAAGAATATGATATGTTCGCCAACCCGTGGAACCAGTTCCAGTTCTTTGGCTTGTGTCACGTTGATCTGCTCTATCTGGGCATCCCATAGCGGATGGGCCTGTAGAAAGACTCCTAAGGTATATAGTTCCTTGACGGCAAAATCACGATCCACGTATCCTGTAACAACAGCTACGTGTGCCGAACTGTTGGGTATCGGCATGATTTTTCCTTTATTGTCAATATAATAGTTGTCTCCGTTGTTTGCCATCACTCTGAGGATGGGGAGGCGCTGTGTCACTTCGATACCTATCTTGCATCCCGGTGTACGGTAACATTCCACATTTTCAATCAAGGGATGTTGGCTGAGTTCTTCTTCCAGCAGGCGGGTGTTGATGTCGCCCATCTTCTTACCCACAGGGGAGAGCTTCTTACCGTTCAGTAAGCGGAGTATCCCTTTCTGGCTGATGAAACCATGGTCTATACTGTCCTTGATAATCAATTCCATACCCTTGCAAACCTGGTCGGCAGGCTTGGTGTTGAAAGCGGTAACGGCTACAATAAGGTAGGCGGTTATCAGCAACAGAAACAGGAGTATGAGAATTTTCTTTATCATTTTTTATTCAGTAATCCGCAGATTTGGGGTACATAGTTATCTATGTCGCCCGCACCCAGGGTGATTAATACTTCTATATCTTTCTTGCTCAGTACGTCTAGAATTTCCTCTTTCTTGCACATGCTCTTCTCGATGCCCGGACGCAGATGGTCGTAAATCAGTTTGCTGGTGACGCCGGGGATGGGTTGCTCGCGTGCCGGATAGATATCTACCAGGATGACTTCGTCCAACAAGGAAAGGCTGTCGGCGAAATCTTTGTAGAAATCACGGGTACGTGTGTAGAGGTGCGGCTGGAAAACAGCCGTCAGCTTCTTGTCCCGATAGAGGGCACGCATGGAGAGTATGCTTTGCTTTATCTCGGAAGGATGGTGCGCATAGTCGCTCAGGAAAACCACCTTGTCGTTCTTTATCTTGAAATCGAAACGACGGTCTACTCCGCGGAAACTTGCCATACCTCTCTTTATTTCTTCATCAGTCAATCCGCTCATCTGCGCCAAAGCCATGGCGGCTACCCCGTTCTCAATGTTGATGCTGACGGGGACACCCAACTGTATATTGGGGATATTTCCCAAGGGTGATACGTAATCAAAGAAAATCTCACCGTTCCCAATACGGATATTCTCTGCATGAAAGTCACCCTCTTCTTGGGAATAGGTGTACAGTTTCACACCATTCTGCAAAGCCGGTTGCAGCTCGATGCCTTTACGTACAATCAATGCACCTCCCGGCTGGATGAGTGAGGTATATTTGCGGAAGCTTTCCAGATAAGCCTCTTTGGTTCCGTAGATATCCAGATGGTCGGGATCGGTTGCGGTAATCACCGATATGTAGGGCGAGCCGTTTTACGATGCCGGGATGTTGCTTTGCTACATCATTTTTTTCACTGATATCATTTGGTATGTTGAAAAGTTCTTTTTTACCGGTTTCATAATAATAGATTAGTTTCCATTCGTCTTTGCGGATAGAGCAGTCCAGATTGATGCCTGGTCCGTCATTCCCCCAGATATTAGGGAAATTCCATACCAGTGCGCGTCCTTTGGACGGGTCTCCTGTACCTTTCAGCAGGGGCATAAAGCTGATACCGTCTATAGGGTTGACTGTCTTATAGTTTGTGATACCCGCCATTTCAAGTATGGTAGGATAAAAATCTTCAATTATAAGATATTTGTCACAACGAGTATTCGGGGTGACTACTCCGGGCCAGCTTACAATCATTGGTTCGCGTATTCCTCCTTCATATAAGGAGCCTTTACCACTGTTGAGAGGAGCGTTTTGAGTGTGAATTTGTCCGTCGCGCCATCCGGGTTCGGCAGCTAGCCCTCCGTTGTCACTCATAAAAATAATAACGGTATTATTTGCTTCATCATTTTTTTCCAACCAGTTCATCAAATCCCCCAGACTTTTATCCATTCCTTCAATTAAGGATGCATATGCGGCTTCTTTGTCACTAAGTCCTTTTTTAATATACTTGGGGAAGAAGCGCATATCTTTGTCAACAGGAACGTGGATGGCATAATGTGCCATATATAGATAAAAAGGTTGATTGTACTTTTTTGCTTTGTCCAATGCTTTGATAGCTTCTCGTGTCAGGGCTTCTGTAGCAAATATACCTGTTCCCCAATAATCTTCCAAGCCGGGGATAGCCATTAGTGAATAGGGTTTTCCATCGCGGGTGTGCCCGTAGTTCTGTTCGCTCAGATAAGTAGCCAGACCACCGGCGGCATGTCCGGCTATATTTACTTCAAACCCCCAATGGGTAGGGTTCTCTCCCGGTGTGTCAATAGAACCGAAATGAGCTTTTCCGCAGTGGATGGTATGATAACCGTTCTGTCTGAGTAACTCAACGAAAGAAGTGCCGACAAAGGTATTGGACGTTCCTGTTACTTGGCTGACTCCGTTGTAGTTCCAGTCTGGTAATTGTATTGTATTGCTTGGTCTGTCGGTAGCTTTGTTTTTTTCAAGCGTCCAGTTTGTTACACGATGTCGGGTGTTGTTGGCACCCGTTATCAGACTGCAACGGGTAGCGGAACTGATATTGCAGGCGTATGCCTGTGTGAACATCATCCCTTTTTTGGCCAGACGTTCCATATTGGGGGTTTCATAGGTTTCGTTATAGTGGGTTTTCTGTGTCCAGAAAGGTAAGGATGTATCTTGCCAACCCATGTCGTCCACCATAAATAAGATGATATTGGGACGTTGTTGGGTTGTTTCTGAAGACATTTTTTCTTTTGCTTGCGTCGAGATTCCTGTTAAGGAAGCGAGAGCGAAAGATACAAGTAGTTTTTTATTCATATCGGCTGGTTTTATAAGTTATTTTTCGATTACAATTTTTTGGGGGGTATCTATGGAAATACTTCTCAGTTCTTGCTTGCTGGAATTTTCTATCCATACTTTTAGTGTACCTGTACATAGTACGTTCAGCTCCAACCGATTCTCTGTTAAAGAGATAGTTTGGACGGTGCTCGGGGATAGATATTTTTCCTGTACGCCAATGGCTGCCCATCCTTTCCGTATGGGGCAGAGATGAAACAGTTTGTCTGTAAATCCGATGAGTTCGAATGTACTGCTGTCTGATAGTTCTTCTGCCTTTTGTGATTCCCAATTATAAAGCAGCACGCGTTCTTCGGAGGTGGCAGACATTTTTTCAAAACTGTTCCGAAGAGAATAATCTTCTTTTTTTATAATGGCTTGGACTTGCTGATGCCGGGGGGAAACATTCAGGTTGTAACAGATTAATGTCATTGCTCCGTTGCCTGAGGGAGCTGCTACTCGATATGCTTTTCCACTCCATAATGGATTGGTCAGTATAGATTCCGGCATAGGTACGGCAGGAGCTTCGGGGCGGAACAGTTTGCCTTGTTTGTCAATTAAGGGAAAGATGTTTTCCTTGATAAAGTCCCCGGGGGCGTCCGACAGGTAGACCGGACCTCCGGAAATAGCCTTGGAACGTGCCATCAAGGTGCCGCAAACGGTATCGCAGGAATGAAACATATCATGGTCGGGCCATACGGTTTGTCCTAGTAGCAAGGTATTGGTATAAGACTGGAATAGATGTGATTTTGCCATATCCTCATCATATTTCTTATAGTCTATGCTGACACGGGTGCTGTTGCTGTATGACGTATGGTCGGTATTGATGACGTTCTGTGCCATACAGTTCATTAGTCCCATATTTTGCCGGTGGGTCTCGGCTTCTAGGCTTCGGTTACAGTCGGTTGCCTGGCGGATACTTTCATGGCCTCCCATGTAGAGTGGTAGTGTAAAAGCTTGGTTATCTACTTTCAGAAAATCGAATCCTTGTTCTTTTAAGGTGCTGACGTAGTAGCGATAGAAGGAACGGATGCGGGTGCTGTCCGTTCCTGGCAGAAGGCTGCCGGCGTGTGGGTATAGGGCTTGTCGGACGACTTGTGGAAATCCGTTTTCGGGGGATAATCCCATCCAGTATCCCGAAAGGCTGTACCACAGTCCGATCCATTTGATTTTATTTTCTTTTTTGTATGACATGATTTTTTTCCATCCCGACGGGAAACGTTGTTTATCCGGTATGAAATCGGTCAGTTGCCTGTTCTTGTGGGCGAGATGACCGTCGTCAATCAGTACATACCGGATAGGAATACCGGATGCCTCTATCGTTTTCATATCGTTTATTACCTTGGATTCGTTTATATCATCATGATAATGTTCCCATGTACACCAACCGAGATAGCGGAAAGCTTCGAAATATTCCTTGGCTGTGCGGCTTTTTAAGTCGGCGGCTTCTGTATTTTTCATCAGCGCTTGATAGGCTTGCCGAATGGTTGAATAAATATCTTTTCCTTGTCGGATGAGTAGAAGAGGGACTTCCGGTTTCAGATAGTCTTTTCCTAAGGTGGATACATATAGGGTGACAGAGCCGTTATCGTTTACTTGCAGCCAGCTTAAACTGTTACGGCCGGCAATGGCTTTGGCAAACAAGTATTCTTCGTTTGTCAGTTCCAGCAGTAATGCATCTCCCAACGTAGATGGGGCTGCATTGGAAGGTATTCCCGGATAGCGGGTGTCGGTTAATTCTTTTAAATCGTTGAACACCCAAGGTAGGAGCCGGTTGGTATTGTTGGGCCATTCAAAATCTCCCGGACGGGAGTCTCGGCTGAAGAAAATACCTCGGACGTACCCGGGTAACCGTACCGGACAGGCAATAGTCTGGGTTTGTCCGGGTATGGATTTCTTATAGGGTATGGGAGAAGAAATGGAAGTTAAATCAATCGTATCTGTCATTGACAAAGCGTTTGTGTTCTTGAATGACTTTCCTTTTTCATATGTGTAATCTGTTTGCCCGAAGGATTTCGGACAAACAAATACATTGCAAATCAGGATACAAATGAATATTGCTTTATATTCTCTCATGATTTTTTATTTGAGGGTTACGTTATAGGCACTGAAATGTCTGATTTCGGGTAAGGCAACGGATTGGGTTACGGTGAGGCGCAAGGCGGTGGTTTCTACCGGTTCGAAGTGTGCAATGCGTTTGTGTCCCACAGACTCGCCGGAGCACACTGTCTGCCATTTTCCGTTGACTTTCGCTTCTATCTTGTATTGGCGTATTCTTTCGCCTTTGGCAATGTCTTCTTGGATGATGCAGTAGTTGACCGGTTGTTTTTCATTCAGATTCAGCGTAAGCCGTTGCCTCCGGCCTTGGGTTTCCGCCAATGGTGTACCAAAGCGCCGGTTTATTTCTTCTCCCCATTCTTTTAAACGCTGTTCGTCACCTGCCGGCAATAGCCCATCAGGATCGGGGGTCAGCCCGATGATTAACGTAGCGTTGCGGCCCACTGATTTTTCGTACATATCCATCAACGTTGTCAATGGATAGATATTATTCTCGTCATCGGGTTCCCAAAACCATTCGTGGCGGCCGTTGGCACCACGCAGGGGGCTGTCTGCCATAGCCGGTACCCAGTATTTGCCTTCGGGATCACCTTGTTTTAATAAGGCTATTTGGTCTTTTTGGCTTTCAATACGTTTATGATGTGAACAGGGGGCCGGAAAAGTGGACCAGCAGGGGTATCCCACTGTGCCGGTTTCTGAACCTCCCCAGCGGAAATCAGCACGGTCTATGTTGTGGTAGAACAGGCAGTTGGGTTGGTATTTATTGACGATGGGTTCCACATCAGGACCGTCACCTCGTGGGTCATCGGCTCCGCCATCAAACCAAATCATATATAAATCTCCATAGCGGGTACAAAGTTCTTCCACCATTTTCTCGCAGAAGCGTTTATACCACGCCTGTCGGTTGGCGGCAAATTCTCCGTCATCGGCTACCTTGAAATTATGGATACCCAGAAGTGAATTCCACCGGATGCCTACATAGATGCCCGGCTGGATACCATACTTACGGCAGGAGTTGACAAAGTCGCGGACAATGTCTCCTTTGCCATCACGCCATTTTACAGCTTTCAGGCAGTATGGGTTTACGTCACTTTGCCACAATCCGAAGCCGGTTTCATGCGTGGCTGTGAGTACGGCGAATTTGCAGCCTGCGGCTTTAGCTGCCTGAATCCATTGGTCAGTATCCAGTTGGGTAGGATTAAATATATTATAATCTTCAATGGGGCTGATACGGTTGTTGCCTTGTCCGTAGCGGATGCCGTCGAATACGTGGAGGTCATAATGAAATACGGCTCCCATTTCCGCTTCGTGCCATTTCAATTGATGCGGTTTGGGTACAATGATTTCCGGTTGTGCAACACTCAGTACACAGTTCATAAGGAAGAGAAGGGATGTATATAGTATCTTCATGGGTTATAAATAATTAAAAAATGGATCTTCTGTTTTTTGCAGCCATGTTTTTAATTGGCTTTTCAATCGGTTTACCAGTTTGGGATGCTGCATAGCTATATTATTCATTTGGTAAGGGTCTGATCTCCTATCGAATAGAATAATCTTATCTACCTTTCCATCGGTTGTATGGATAGTAAACGTATGTGTGGCGGTGCGTAATCCCCGGTAGCCTGTTGCCGGATTGGATGACTGTATGTAATAATAAGGTTGGACAATGCGGTTGTTTTCTTTTCCGCAGAGGAGAACGGAAGCAAGGTTGAATGTTTGTACTTCTTCCGGTATTTGTTGCTGAAAGCCCATGATGGAAAGCAGGGTCGGATACAAGTCGGCAAAAGCTATCATGGTTGTTCGGTCGGTTTTCGGCTTTATTTTTTCCGGCCATGAGATAAGGACGGGAATTCGCATGGATTCCTCATAAAAGATATCTTTTCCGGCTTGTTCATGAGCCCCCATGCAGATGCCGTGGTCAGAAGTGAATACTACAATAGTATTTTTTAATAAACCCAAACGTTTCAATTCGTTGATTATCCGACCTATATTTTCATCGACTCCGGTCATGCAGGCATAGTAATTGCGGATATTGTTTCGGAAATAGTCACCCATTTCAGTGCCTTTGGCGGGAATGTCGGGACGGTTGGCACATAATGCCTCTACATTCAGGTTTTTATACATCTCCTTGTATCGGTCGGGTACCAACTCGTAACCGGTGTGTGGAGGGTTCATGGATACGACTAAGGCAAATGGCTGCGTTTTATCTATATGCCCGTTGAGGTACTCAATCGCTTTGTCGGCTTCATACTCCGGTCCCCATTGATTGACATAATAAAAACTGTCCCGGGGAGCATCAGTGTCCCAGTACATGGGTTTTAAATGGTAGTCGTAAGTACCATAAGCGGTCCAATAGTCAAAACCGTGCCGGCGTTCTTTTGGACACCATTCGTTCCAAGCAACTGCACCATGGTTGTTGTAAGTATCTATGTATGGTTCATAAGGAGCATCCAGATGCCATTTGCCGATATATCCTGTTTGGTATCCATTGGCTTTAAGTATATCACTCCAGCAGCGTGCATCTTGTGGAAGTTCTACTCCATAAGGAGCGTTGGCAGAATTGCAATTGCCTGTTACTTTGTTCTTATGCGGATACATGCCTGTCATCAACATGCCTCGTGCCGGTGAAGATACGGGATAGCTGCTGACAGCATTGGTGAAATTCACTCCTTCACGGGCCAGTTGGTCCAGGCAAGGTGTTTTGACAGGTTCTTTTCCGAGACAACCTAAAGCATCTCCTCTCCATTGATCTGCCATGATGAAGACCAGGTTAGGTTTTTCTTGAGCTTGAATCTGGAATACTGGACACAAAGGGAATGCCAGCAAGAAAATATTAAGTCTTTTCTTCATAATCTGCAAAGGGTTAATAGAGGTTTCATCATTCCTGACTGATTGTGTTTTATTGTGTAATTGTCAAAAACTTAATTTAAAAAGCTCTTATTTTAAGCGTTGATAAATAGCATCAGCAAAACTTCATCATTAAAACAAAGATATTCATATAATGTGAATATGTTATGGGAAGGTAGGAAAACTTTTCGGAAACTTTCCTTTTCCTTCCCATAAATGCTTGTTATTGTTTTGAAAGCTTATTCACCTTCAGGTAAAGTTCCATCATTTCTGCTCCATCCGGGATTCTGATAAATGGTAGAACTTTCATATTCGTTAGAACCCGGAACAGCGGTAGTCAGGCGGAATTGCTTGTTACTAATAGGATACAGGTATTTGCTTGTATTCCAATTTAGTCCACTGAAACCAATATTAGCAGCATTTTTACGATAAGGTAATAAATATTTTCCTTCTGCATATGGGTCGGATTTTGCTGAAATATTGGCTGTCTTGTCTGTTACGCCATATTCTAAAAGTGTTATTTGGGGAATTGGGGTTACAGCGTCTTCGGCTTGAGGGTTTGTATACAGTTGATACATGCTATCCCAAAAATTAAATCCTTGCACATGCACATCTTTTACTTGATCCAAAGCGCGCCAACGTTTTAAGTCTGCCATACGGAATCCTTCTGATACCAACTCGACACGTCGTTCACGACGGATGTTGTACAGAGTTGTGTTTATTTGTTGACCGGCAGAATAACTTCCCCAATCTTGCTTTTCTTTACTTATGTCTGTATTGTTTATGGTCTTTTGATAGTCTGTACTCATACCGGCACGTGTACGAAGAGCTTTCCAGTATTTATCGCAGTTGCCACCTAGATTACCGTTTAATTCGTAGTAAGCTTCTATATAATTCAGGTAGGCTTCTGCTGCACGGAAGATTGGGCATCCTGTATAGGATTCTTTTGTTGACTGCATATCTCCGGATGTATTCAATCCTTTGCGCAGACAGTATCCGGTCGGATTACTATTTTCTTTTTGGGGCTCGAAAATTTCAGGGCGGTAAAAGTAGCCGTATCCATCATTCTTCTTTATCCAAGTAGCAAAATTGGGATCGTCGGATAACAGATCTCCGGTTTTTAAAATCGTCTGTCTCATGCGTCCGTCTCTGTCGGTAAAGATATGTTCGTATGTATCGTCTCCTTGATAACTGGTACTGGCATAAATAG
>OLPG01002491.1_pt1 | contig 12914 bp, 5 predicted proteins | sample 1672311 | NCBI WGS metagenome assembly OLPG01 (sample SAMEA3136670, study PRJEB25190) | human gut metagenome | biome: human gut; feature: human-associated habitat; material: faeces | place: Austria | collected 2013
CAAAATTCTTAATGGTCATAGAATGTCAAGGTGTAAATTATGATTTGATGTCTGGGTTAGAAAAAAACAGCGTTGAGCAAGGATTTTTACAATTTTTAAATACTTTAAGATATCCAGTTCAAATATATGTGCAAACAAGAACAGTTAATCTAGAAAGTGGACTTATAAAATACAAAGAACGAATAAATGCAATAAAAGATAGATTACTAAAAAAGCAAATGGAATATACTAAAAAAGAAGCAATGGGATTTAGTGCTGAAGAAATGAACAAAGCAAAATTAGAATTAACTAGAGAACAAAACTTATATGAATACGGAGTAGACTTAGTAAATAATACTGAAAGAATGAGCTTAAATAAAAATATTCTAAGAAAACATTATTATGTAATTATTGATTATATGCCAGAAGATATAAATACTAATAATTATGGAAAAGATGAAATAAGAAGTATGGCTTTTTCAGAGCTATATACAAAAGCACAATCAATAATTAGTTCGTTAGGAGTTTGTGGAGTTAATGGAAAAATTTTAGACTCTAAACAATTAGCAGAACTATTATATATTGCATATAACAGAGATGAAGCAGAAGTATATGACTTAGATAAAGCTTTAAACGCAGGATATGATGAACTTTATTCAACTGCTCAAAATGTACTTGAAAAGAGAATGAAGGAAATAGATAAGAAAATAGAACAAGATGCTAGAAATTTAGCTAATGAAAAACTTACAGAAGCTATGGGAGATCGAGAAGAAGAAAGAAGAGTAAAACAAAAAGAAGCAGAAATGGATGATTTAATTAGGCAAATGGCAAAAATTATAATAGAAGAAAATGAGGAAATGGTAGGAAAAGATCTTTCAGATAGAGCTAAGAAAAAAATAGATAATGAAACAAAGGAGGAGAACAATGAGAAAAAACAAAAAACAACAAGAAGAACCAAGAAACAATCAAATAATTGAAAATGATGTATTTAAAAGATCAACATTAAAAGACTTGATTGCACCATCTGGAGTTGATGTTTCAAACATTGATCATATAGAAATAGTTTCAAATACTAAACGTTTTGCAAGAAGTTTTTTTGTATCAACTCTTCCTAGAATGTGTACATTCCCAGAATTATTTAGGGATATGTATCTTTTCGGAGATATAAATACATCAATTTATATAAGACCAATTCAAGAGTCTAATTCACAAAATGATTTGAACAAAATTATAACAGAACTAGAAACAGAAAGAATTGTTGCTAATGATAAAGGCAATATAAACAGAGAAAGTATATTAACACAAAAAAGATATGAAACTGAACAATTAAGAGATGAAATTGCTGCAGGATTTAATAAATTATATGAAGCATCAATTGTTTCTACATTGTTTGCTTATAGTAAAGAGGATTTGGATAAATTATCAAAAATGTTAACAGCAGAAATGGCAAAATCACTTGTAGGTATTAGAAGTGCATGGGCAATTCAAGAAGATGGTTTTAAATCAGCATTACCATTAATGGATGACAGAATAAAAAAGACTCAAATATTTGATAGACCATCTATGGGAACAATATTTCCATTTACAACTTCAAATATAGGACATGATACAGGTGTTCCAATTGGTGTAAATAAACAAACTGGAGTTCCAATATTATTTGATAATTTCCATTCATCACTTACAAATTATAATATGGTTATATTTGCTAAGTCTGGTGCTGGTAAATCAGTAACAATGAAAACATTAATTTCAAGATCTTCAGTACTTATGGGAATTGAAAGTTTGACACTAGATGCTGAAGGGGAATATTCTGTTGTAGCAGATGCGTTAGGTGGAATAAATGTTGTAATAAGCCCTACATCAAAAACAATTATTAATTTATTTGATATAGAAATAGAAAGAACAAAAGATGAGATAACAGGAAGAGAAAGAGATACATTAAATGTTGAAAGTAAAGTAGAAGATGTTACACAAGCATTAATGACAATGGCCAAAGGTAGTACAAGAACTAAAGAAGTAAATGAGCTTACAAAGCAAATTATTGCTGAAGCTGTTTCTCAAGAGTATGCGGCACGTGGAATTACAGCAAACCCAGCAAGTTTGTATGAAAATTCATCTTCAAGTAATGTTTTTGAAAGAAGAAGAAAAGAAATGCCAACAATTGGTTCATGGTATAAAAGAATTAAGCAAAGTGCTCAAAGTAATACAAATAAAGATTATGAGTTCCATTATAGTTATTTATTAAAAGTAATGAAACAATATATAAGAGAATATAATGGTCAGATGGCATATTTTGATGGTCAATCTACATTTGATTTAATGGAAGGAGCACCATTAATAAATATCGATATATCACAATTGGAAGAGCGTTTTGCAAGACCACTTGCTCAACAAATATTAATGTCATGGATTTGGGAAAAATTTGTTAAGAAAAATAGTGAAGATAAAAGAAAAGCAAGACAAAAAAGAGTTATAGTTGATGAAGCATGGATGTTACTTCCATTCCCTGAGGCTGTTGATTTCTTAAATAAAATGGCAAGACGTGCTAGAAAAAGAAATGTTTCACTTGCAATTATTTCTCAAAGATTCCAAGATTTCTATGAAAAGCCAGAAGCTCAAGCAGTATTAACATCATCAGATACAAAGTTGTTTTTAGCACAAGACAAATCTGAAATTCAACAATTGAAAGAAGTTTTCAAATTAAGTGAAGGTGAAGCTTCATTCCTTGTTACTTGTTCTAAAGGTGAGGGATTGTTGAAGGTTGGACAAGATACAGCAGTTATTCAAATTACACCAACAAGAAAAGAATTTGAATTTGTTGAAACAAATATGAATAAATTGGTTGCTAATAACCAGAGAGATGATCAAAGAAATATAAATAAAAATTAATGGAGTTTAAAATGCAAAATGTGAAATATGTTGTTGGATTTAAGACAGAAAAGGAGGAGGTGAAAGAGTGAGAAAAATAAGTAAAAATTTTATAATTATTTTTATAGTGTTTGAATTGATATTATCTTTAATATTACCATCAATATCACTAGCAGTAATAAGAGAAAATATGAATTATGATAAAGCTTTAGAAGAAGTACAAAGTGTATATGGAAAAAGTGAACAAGATGCAAAAGATTTTATCTTAAAATCAGTTATGAATAATTTTGATTTATCAAGTGAAGCTGCTCAAAAAATTATTGATGCAAGAGATGAAGGATTAACATTTGATATAAGAGATAACTTAGATGGATCATCACAGATTTTGACAGCATTTTTAACTGATGAAGCAAAAGCCAAATATAATGTAACAACATCTAATCCATTAGCAGGGGCATCAGAGAGTAATCAAACAATTTCTGAAAATAAATCAAATAAATTGTATGATATAGATGATGGTGGACCAAGTTGGATAAAAAATGCTGTAGGACGGAATATTAATGAAACCATTAACATTTTTTTGGCAATCAATATTAGATGCAGTAAATGCTATAATGCAAAACGTAATGTTATCAAATGAAGATGAAGAAAGTCCATTAGCAAAAGTTGCTTCTATTATAGGAGATGTATTTGATGTTGTAAATAGTGAAAAAAAAGACGAACTATTTGATGCAGGAAATCCTACAGAAACTATAACAACTCGTATATCAAGAACAGATGTATGGGATGCTCTTTCAGAATTTGCTATACCACATATTCATTATAGTTGTGAAGAAATATTTGCTGGAAAAGTTGGATTGTTAAATATTGATTTTATTTCTGGTCAGGGACAGACCTCAAGTTTGAAAACTGTAAGATCAGTAATAGCATCATGGTATAAAATATTAAGATTGATTGCAACTGTATTATTTTTATCTGTATTAATATATACAGGTATAAAAATAATGATAAGTTCAACAGCGAAAGATAAGGCAAAATATAAAGAATGGATAATAAATTGGATAGTTGGTTTTGCTATATTATATTTCTTGCATTATTTAATGAGTTTTATAATTGTAGTAATTTCTAAATTTAATACAATGTTATCAAATTCAATGCAATATGTTAATGTTTCTGTAAAGGGAAATGTAAGTTCACTTTCATTTAATACAAATTTAATTGGACTTGTAAGATTTTGCGTTCAGTCAGATAATTTATTATTTAGAACTGGATATTTGATATTATATACAATGTTAACAGTGTACACATTTAAGTTTACAATGATTTATTTAAAGAGATTGATAAATATGGCATTTTTAACATTGATTGCTCCAATAGTTGCTTTTACATATCCAATTGATAAAATGGCAGATGGGCAAGCACAAGGATTTGATATGTGGGTAAAAGAATACATATTTAATGCTTTATTACAACCAATGCACTTTTTACTATATTATGTTTTAGTTGGTTCTGCAGTGAGAATATCAGGAACAAACCCATTATATGCAATTGCTGTATTAGCATTTATGCCAGAAGGAGAAAGATTATTAAAGAAGATATTTGGATTTGATAAAGCTGGCGGAGGAACAGTAAAAGGAATGCAAGATGCAATTGCAGGTGCAGCTATAGCATCAAGTTTAAAAGGAATGTTAGGAAAAGGACCAAAAGGTGGACCTGATGCAAGTAAGATGCAATCACCAGGTGCATTAATAAAAGATTTTAAAGATGATAAACTTAGTGCGGCAGGTGCAGCATTAGGTGCGGCAGGTGCAGCAGGCGCAACTGCAGGAGCAGCGGCTGCACAGGCACATGAAGATGAACATGATCATGATGATCCGCCACCACCACCTCAACCACCACCTCAACAACAACAGCAGCAACAATCACAACAACATCAATCTCAACAACAAAATAATGGTGATGATAGTAATTTACCACCACCACCTCAGTTTAATGGAAATATGGAACCAATTAAACAAAAAGAAAAGACACCAATACATAAATTAGCAAATAAAGTAAAAAATTCAAAAATTGCAAAATCAAAAGTTGGAAGAGGATTAGCTGCTATTGGAAAAAATGCAGTAAGACCAATATATGATTTTGATAAAAGTGGAAAATATAATGGAAAAAGATTTATTAGAAATGTTGCTAAAGGTGCAGTTGGAACAGCTGTAGGACTTACAGCAACGGCAGTTCAAGCTGGAATAAGTTTAACAGATGGTAAATATAGCCCAGCAGAAGCTATAGGATCATTTGCTGCTGGCTATGGATTTGCAGGTAATGCTGCAGGAGGGGCTGTAGATACATTTACATCTGGTTATAGAGATGGTTATACAAAGCCAGAAAAAATGAAAGCATTCCAAGAAGATTTCTCAAATAGAGATGATGTAATTCAGTTCTGTAAAGAAAATTATGGAGATGATTGGAGAGAACAAAGAGATAGAATGGTAAATAACTTTGTTCCAAGAGGTTTCACAGATTTAAGTGAAATGAAAGAAATGATGAAATATTCAAATAATGCAACAGCTGAACTTACAAAAAATAATAGTAACTTAACTGAAAAACAAAAAATTGAGATAAGAAATAAACAAGACTTAACAGCAATGGCAATAAAGAATGTTCAAAAGAGAAAAGCTAAGGAAGGAACTTCTGGAACACCATATAATGAAAAGAAAGAAAGACAATTAATTGCTGCAAGAACAAAAGGAATGAGTCAAGCACAAGCAGAAACAACAGCAAATACAATACGAAATGAAGATGAAGCAATAAGAAGATATAACCAATACTTAGAAAAATAAGGCGATTTTTATGAATTACACTCTTTTATTATATTTAAGAGAGTGTAATTAAAAAAGTTACTTTAATATTTAGAGAGGTGATGTAATGAAAAAAAATATTTTTAATAAAATATTAATTTATATAAGTATAATAATTATTTTACTTAACTGGTTATTTTGTAATATAGTATTAGCCGAATCAACAAATGAAAATTTAGAGGATATAAGTGTTGCAGAAGGAAATGTTGGAGAAGAAACATATTCAGAATTAAGAAAAAAATTAGTTGAAGAGTTAAGAAGTAAATTAGAAGAAGCATATTCTTATTCTGGAACAGAAGAACTTGCTGATTTATGTGGAATTGATTTAAATGATACTACTGCAGGAGAAGTTACATCATCTGAAGGTAAAATTATAAAAATTGATGACAATACAACAATAGTATTAGGCTTTGAAATGAAATGTGAAACTGGTTCTAAAAGTCAATATATAACAGATGATAATACAGATGGTAGATATACAGAAATGAAAATAAGTAATATTAAGGTTGTAAAAAATACAGGAGCAGATAATACTACGAAAAAAAATGAAGAAGCTAAATCTTCAAGTTTCATAAATTTTACAAATGAAATGATTGTTGGTGGAAAAACATATTCAGGAGATACTAATTGGGATATAGGAGGAGTATTATTAAAACCATTCTTTTTTTTGGTTAACTGTGTTGCAGATACTTTACTAGGAATTATTCAAAAATTTATGTATTCTGATGTAACAGATCAGGCCAAAATAACAAATTATGTAAAAACAAATTATATAGATAAATGTAAAGTTGTTGACAGTAGAAATATAGATACAATGTTTGATCTTTCTTTAAATAATCAAATTCTTTGTTATTTAGGTTCTAAAGGAAAAATAAGTAATGTTGAATATCCTCATATTCATTATAGTCCAGAAGAAATATTTGCTGGTAAAATAAGTTTATTAAATATTGATTTTATTTCTGGTGTTGGACAAGCAGAAGGACTAGGAGTTGTAAGACAAGCATTAGCTAATTGGTATAAGGCATTAAGATTAATAGCAACAGTTGGATTTTTATCTGTATTAATATATATTGGTATAAAAATAATGTTAAGTTCAAATACAAAAAATAGGGCTAAATATAAAGAATTAATAATAGATTGGATTGTTGGATTAGCTATTTTATATTCTATGCATTATATAATGTCATTTATAATTACAGCAATAAATATGTTTAATGATAAATTAGGAGCAAGTATGCCACTTCTAAGAGTTGTTGGCGGAAATGGATATGATACATTTGCAACTAATTTAATCGGATTAGTAAGATTTTGTACAGAATATGATACAATTGCAGTAAAGATTGGATATGAAATTATGTATATAATGCTTGTAGGATATACAATAAAATTTACAGTTATTTATTTAAAAAGAGTTTTAAATATTGCATTTTTAACATTAATTGCACCAATTGTAGCATTTACATATCCAATAGATAAATCTATTGATGGAAAAGCGCAAGGTTTTTCAATGTGGATAAAGGAATATTTTTTTAATGCATTAATTCAACCAGTACATTATTTATTATATTATGTAATGGTTAGCTCAGCAATGGGAATTGCTGTAAAAAATCCATTATATGCAATTGCAGTTTTAACATTTCTAACAGAAGCAGAAAGATTGTTGAAAAAGATATTTGGATTTGATAAAGCTCGTGAAGGAATGGTTGGAGGACTTGGTGCCGTTTCAATGGTTTCTGCAGCTAATGGTGTAAAAAAATTAGTTGGAAAAAAAGGCAATGGAGCAAATTCATCAAAAGCAATTGGATATCCAGGAGCATTAAATAAAGATTATAAAACAGCAGAATTATTAAATGATTCAATACAAACTACACAATCTCCAACATCAGCAGATGATGATAGAGAAAATATAGATGATGATGAAAATAATAATGGACCAATAGGTGATAATACAAATCATAGATTGAGCAATAATAATAATATTCAAGATATAGAAGAGACAATTGGAAGACCAAAGTTATTAGGTGATCTAATTCCTAGAAGTGAATTACCAGCAAATAAAAAACCAATAAAACAACTTATGAGAAGTATGCATGAAAAAAGAAAAGATTTAACTGCACAAGCACTCGAAACACCTGTAGGACAGACAATGTCAAATATAGCAAATTCTAGAGGTGGAAGAGTAGCTATGAGAATTGGTAGTGGTATAGGAGCTATAGGGAAAAGGGCAATAAGACCAATATATGATGTAAATAGAACTGCAAAATATAATGGAAAAAGGTTTGTAAGAAATATAGCTAAAGGAGCTGTTGGAGCTGGAATAGGAATTACGGCAGCTGCAGTTCAAGCTGGAATAAGTTTAACAGATGGTCATTATAAACCAACAGAGGCATTAGCATCTTTTTCAGTAGGATATGCATATGGTACTAAAAAGACGGATAATATTATAGATACTTTCGGAACAGGGTATGTTGAGGGATATGATAAAAATGAAAAGATGGAAGTATATAAAGAAAACTTTAAAAATAGAGATGATGTAATACAATTCTGTAAAGAAAAATATGGAAATGAATGGAGAGAGTATAGAGATAGAATTGTAGATAATTATGTAACAAGAGGCTTCATAGATTTGGATGAAATAAAACAATGTATAACATATTCTAATGCAGTTGCAAAAGAAGAAGTTGAAGAAAATCCAGAAACTGCAAACTTAACAGGAAGAGCTAAGGAAAAGGCAATTGATAAAGAAAGAGATAAACAAGATGTAATTGCAATGTCTATACTTACACATAAAAAGAAGAGGAAAAAACAGAATATATCATCAATTACATATAATCCAAAGAGAGAAAAACAATATTTGGATTCAATTACAAAAGGAATGGATACAGAAAAAGCAGAAAAAACAAGAAAAGAAGAAAAAGCAGTAAGTGCATCAATAAGATATTTTGATAGCAAAACAACATAAAGAATGAGGTGAAAATGTGCAAAAAATTGTATATAAATTATTAACATGTATTATATTAATGAATATTTTATTTCAATTTAATTATAGTAGTATTATATATGCAGTTACTTCGGCTACAACAGTAACACAGAGTACTACATCTGGTACAACAGCAAGTACTACGGAAGAAACAATAGACCCAGATCAAGATGTTACAAATGCAGATGATGATAATTTAGGCGCAGATATTAATGATGACTCAGGAACATTATTAGGTCCACTAGTAGAAATAGTTAGAGCAATTGGAGATGCTATAATGTCAATATTGACTAAGTGCATGTTGGGAACTTCATTTGAAAGTATGATGGTTTCATGGGACGAAGTCGATAATTCAAAATTGTTAGAAGCAAATACAAGTAAAACATATACGGAAAGTGAGATTAATGAATTTAAAAATGCATTTGGCAATTTACCAGATTTAAAATATCCAAATTTTAAATATACACCAGAGGAAATTTTTAAAGGAGAAATTGACGTTTTTGGAATTGATTTTATTGGAGGAAATACTGTAAAAAATGGTGAAGTAAAACAAAATGAATCAACAGGATGGAATTCATTAAGAAAAATGGTTTCAATATGGTATCAAGTTTTGAGATATATAGCTGTTATTGGATTATTATCAATTCTTATATATTTAGGTATTAAAATTATACTTAGTTCATCAGCAGGAAAAAAAGCAGAGTATAAAAGTGCATTAATAAATTGGGTTATTGCTATGTTTTTAATATTTATAATGCATTATATAATGGCATTTATAATAGTTTTAATTCAAAAATTCACTACTTTACTTGGTAAAAGTATAGGAAATATAAAAGTTACATTTGGTGATAAAACATTTATCACGAATTTTATGGGATTAGCTAGATTTCAAGCACAAGAAAATTCACTAACAAATCAATTAGGATATGTTATCATATATATAGCATTTATAACATTAACTTTTAAATTTACATTTATATATTTTAAAAGAATGTTAAAAATGGCAATTTTAACACTTGTTGCACCACTTGTTGCAATGATGTATCCATTAGATAAAAAAGGTGGAGGAAAAGCAAGAGGGTTTGATTTCTGGTTAAAAGAATATATATATACAGCATTATTACAACCAGTTCATTTATTATTATATAATTTATTAATAGGAACAGCTGTGCAAATATCAGTAAAAAATCCAATATATGCAATTATAGCATTGTTCTTTATGGCAAATGCAGAAAAAATGTTTAAGAAAATATTTGGATTTGGAAGAGCTGGAAAAGGAATGGAAAATGGACTTGAAAAAACTATTGGGGCTGCGGCAATGACATCAGCAGTTATGAATGGTGCTAAAAGAATGTTTGCACCACCACCAGCACCAAAAATAAAAGAAACAAGTAAAAATGGTAGTGATGATAAAAATAACTTAAATACAGATACTGATGATGATGATCAATGGGATGACTATGATGACGAAGAGGAAGTAGCACCAGAGTCTTTGTTACTTGATAAAGGAATTCTTAAGACTAGGGAGAATTTGGCAGATGAAGAATTTAAGAAAGAGAGAGAACAAACAAAATCATTTGAAGAAGCATTTAATAAACTAAAACAAGATGGATTAATAGAAGGAAAAGGACATAATAGTCCATATAATAGAGTAACAGAAGGAAGATTTAAAATTTTAAGAGCAGCAATAAAAGCTAATGAAGATCCATTTGAAAAAAATAATATTCCATTACAATATAATGATGAATATTCACATCTAAATTCAAATCAATTATTAGATAAGATGAGATGGCATTTAGAAAGAGGAGAAATTGATGAGGCACAAAAATATTATAATGTTCTACATAAGAGAATATTACAAAATAAATATATAAGAAATCATGGAAATCCTCAGGCATTTTTGGAGAGACCATATTCAAATCTTAGTGATGAACAATTAAAATTACAATATGAAATGGCAAAAAAAGCAAATAATAAAGAAGAAATGAGAAAATATGAGGAAGAAATGGAACTTAGAAATAAAGCTAAAGGACAAGTTCCTCAACAAATAGTTACTAGCCAAAATACAAATGAAAATATGAATAATACAGATGAAAATAATACAGAAACTAATCCAGAAAATGAAGAAAAACAACCAGATGAAAAACAAACAAAGAAAAATGAATATAAAGATAGAGGTACTTTAGATAGATTTAGAAGAGGAACTATAAGTGGAGTAAAGGCATTAGGAAAGAAAGCCATAAAACCTGTTTGGAATTTTGACAAAACAGCTGGTGAAAATGTTCAAGAATTATTAACAGACAAAGTTTTGAAAGGGGCTGTACAAGCAACAGTAGGAGTAACAACAGCTGCTGTACAAGCAGGAGTTAGTTTGACAGATGGAAAATATACAGCCAAAGAGGCAATTGGTTCTTTAGCAGGAGGAATTGCCCTTGGAGGAAAAGTGTATAAAAGTGGCAAGAAGTTTGCAAAAGGAGTTGCTAGAGAAGTAAATTATGGCAGTTCAGATGACGAAAGAAAAAATAGAATAGCTAAAGATTGGTCTGAAAGAGATGATGTTCAAGATGAATTTAAAAACACTTATGGTGCAAAATCAGATGAAATGATTAGAAGAGCAAAACATATAGTTGTAAAATCTGCTATACAAGATGTTAATGAGCAAAAGAAAATTTTTAGATATTCAAATTACTTAAGAAAACATAATAGTTCTTATAGCATTGAGGAAGCAGATAAAAAAGCATTAGAAGTATACAAGTATAAGAATAGTTTAGAAAGCAGAAATCAATTAGACAGAGTTATTAATGATAAGTCTGCAAGGGAGGAGATAGCAGAAAGAGCAGTGCAAAACAATCGTAGTTCAAAATCAAGTGATTTAGTTAGAAAAAATTGTTTGGATATGATAGAAAGTGCAGTAGAGTTTAACAATGTTCAAGAAAATTCTGAATTAGATATTTTTGGAGGTGAATAGAATGAACAATTTTATGAGATTTTTTAATAAAAATCAAAAAAATATTTTTCTGGCTACAGCAGTAGTTATATTTGTGATATTAATAATAGTTATATTAAATCAATATTATATAGCTCAAGAAGAAAATAATCAAAAAATAGCACAAGATAAACAATTGACAACAGAAAATGGATATTCAAATCAAGAAAATGTTACATTAGATAATATAGAAACAGAGTCAGTAAAAAAATTAAATAATAATACTATTGAAAATACAATGAAAAAGTTTGTTAGTTATTGTAATAGTGGGGATTATGTGCAAGCATATAATATGTTGACAGATGACTGTAAAGAAGCATTAAAATATAATGATGCTAAAACTTTTAAGGAATATTACATAGATTTAAGATTTCCTGAAAAACAAGAGTATTCTTTATCAAAATGGGCTGTAGAAGGAGATAATGCAGTTTATTTGGTAACTTTTAATGGAGATTTATTAGCAACAGGAGGAGAAAAATATTCTTCTAATGAAGAGTATTATACATTTGTAAAAAAAGACAATGAATATAAAATAAATGTAAATAATTATAATGATGATGCCATTCAGGTACTAGAAGGGTTGGATGCGGTTCGCAAGCGCCCAGGAATGTACATTGGCTCAACGGATGGAACAGGACTTCACCACCTAGTTTGGGAGATTGTCGACAATGCGGTCGATGAAGCTCTTTCTGGTTTTGGTGATGTCATCGCTGTCACCCTAAATAAAGATGGTTCCGTTTCTGTTTCTGACTCTGGACGTGGGATGCCGACAGGTATGCATGCCATGGGTAAACCAACAGTTGAAGTTATTTTCACTGTTCTCCACGCGGGTGGTAAATTTGGACAGGGTGGTTATAAAACTTCTGGAGGTCTTCACGGTGTGGGTTCCTCAGTTGTTAATGCGCTGTCTAGTTGGCTTGAGGTAGAAATTACCCGTGACGGTAGTGTTTATCGTCAGCGTTTTGAAAATGGTGGTCACCCTGTAACAGGGCTTGAAAAGATTGGTAAAGCGCCTAAGTCTAAGACAGGTACAAAAGTTACCTTTATGCCTGATGCGAGTATCTTTTCAACGACTGACTTCAAATTTAACACCATCTCAGAGCGTCTCAAAGAATCAGCCTTCCTTCTTAAGAATGTCACTATGACATTGACAGACTTGCGTGGCGAAGAAGAAGTTCGTGAAGAATTCCACTATGAAAATGGGGTTCAAGACTTTGTGTCATACCTGAATGAGGACAAGGAAACG
>OLPG01002512.1_pt1 | contig 12823 bp, 9 predicted proteins | sample 1672311 | NCBI WGS metagenome assembly OLPG01 (sample SAMEA3136670, study PRJEB25190) | human gut metagenome | biome: human gut; feature: human-associated habitat; material: faeces | place: Austria | collected 2013
AAAGGCTTCCCCCGGTCGGGGGAAGCTGTCACCGCAGGTGACTGATGAGGGCGCAGGACAGCAGCATTTTGCCCTAAATACCCCTCATCCGGCGCTACGCGCCACCTTCCCCCCAAGGGGTGAAGGCTTTAGCTCCGGGTCAAGCTTCAAAAATTGATTTCCCTGAACGGGAAACGGCCTCGTCCAGACTCCTTCCGTCGCACTTCGTGCGCCAGCTCCCAACGAGGGAGGCGTCACGGCATCCGCCCTGACGGAAGGAGCTTTTGCATATATGCAGTTTTTCTTTCTCCACAATGCATAATTGTTATCAATTCGGTTTCAAATCGTCAGATTTTTTGCACAAGTATTGACTTTTCAATTTGTACAATCTATACTAAATTCGTTCGCCAGATGTTCGATGAATCGCATCGTTCTGGCGTACCGCAAAAACATACAGTACATTTGAGGAGTGTTTGAATATGAAAAAGATCTCTCGTCGCAGCTTTCTGGCAGCTGCCGGTCTGTCCGTTGCCGCTCTGGCTCTGACCGCCTGCGGTGGTTCTTCCGCAAGCACCGCTTCCTCCGTGGCAAGCTCTGCTGCTTCTTCTGAAGCTGCTTCCACCAGCGCTGCCGCTGGCGAGCTGACCACCGTTGAGGCCGGCAAGCTGACCATGGCCACCAACGCCACCTTCCCTCCCTACGAGATGACCACCGACGCCGGTGAGTTCGAGGGCATCGACATCGACACCGCCAAGGCCATTGCTGAAAAGCTGGGTCTGGAGCTGCAGATCGACGACATGGACTTTGACGCTGCGCTGCTGAGCGTGCAGCAGGGCAAGGCCGACATCGTTATGGCCGGCGTCACCGTCACCGACGAGCGCAAGGCTGTGATGGACTTCTCCGACAGCTATGCCACCGGCATCCAGTCCATCATTGTGCCCAACGATTCCGATATTGCTTCCCCTGACGACCTGGCTGGCAAGAAGATCGGCACTCAGCGCGGCACCACCGGCTACATCTACTGCTCCGATGACTTCGGCGATGACGCCGTGGTGGCTTACGACAACGGTCTGACCGCTGTGCAGGCCCTGAACAACGGCCAGGTGGACGCTGTGGTCATCGACAACGCCCCTGCTAAGGAATATGTGGCCGCCAACCCCGGCCTGAAGGTGCTGGACACCAGCTACGCCGAGGAGGATTATGCTATCGGCCTGGCCAAGGGCTCTGCCCTGGAGGATGCCATCAACGCTGCTCTGGAGGAGCTGAAGGCTGACGGCACCCTGCAGTCCATCGTGGACAAGTACATCACTGCTGAATAAGCAGCACCGTTGTACCAAACACGGGGAGGCAGCCCCAACTGGGGCACCTCCCCTTTTTTGGAAAAATAAGGTTACAAAATTCTAACAAAAAATGGAAAGCGAGGATGCGAATGGCTGCTCAATACGAACTGCTCAAAGAGCTGCTCAACAGCGGCACAAAGCTGAACTTCGGGCAGGAGTTTTTCTTCAAATTTTATCAGGCCTTTCTGCTGAAGGACCGCTGGCTCCAGTACGTCGGCGGCGTGGGCACCACCCTGCTGGTCACCGCCCTGGCACTGGCGCTGGGCATCGTGCTGGGCAGCGTGGTGGCGCTGGTGCGTGTGGCCCACGACCAGCAGCGCCCCGGGCACAAAAACCCGGTGCTGGGCTTCTTCAATGTGATCTGTGAGATCTACACCACTATCATCCGCGGCACCCCCATGATGGTGCAGCTGCTCATCATGAGCATGGTCATCTTTGCCAACAGCCGCAACTTTACCATGGTGGGTGCACTGACGCTGGGCATCAACTCCGGTGCCTATGTGTCCGAGATCATCCGCGGCGGCCTGATGGCCGTGGACCCCGGCCAGATGGAGGCCGGCCGCAGCCTGGGCCTGAATTACATGACCACCATGGTGGTCATCATCATCCCGCAGGCTATCCGCGCGGTGCTGCCTGCTCTGGGCAACGAGTTCATCGTCCTGCTGAAGGATACCTCCCTGATCACGGTCATCGGCGGCAAGGAGCTGCTGTACGCCGCACAGGGCATCATGAACCGCACCTACGAGCCCATGTTCCCGTTGCTGGGCGATGCACTGATCTACCTTGTGCTGGTCATGCTGTTCACCCGTCTGCTGGCAAAGTTTGAGAGGAGGCTTGCTCAAAGTGACCGATAAGATTCTGGAAGTCCGCGGCCTGACCAAGACCTACGGCGGCGAAAAGAAAAAGGGCGCAAAACAGCCCACCCCCACCCTGGACGTGCTGAAGGGTATTGATATCGACATCTACCGCGGCGACGTGGTCTGCCTGATCGGCCCCTCCGGCTGCGGCAAGTCCACCTTCCTGCGCTGCCTGAACCGGCTGGAGATCCCCACCAGCGGCTCCGTGAAGTTCGAGGGCACTGAGGTGGACGAAGCCCACATCGACGCTGTGCGCCAGAAGATGGGCATGGTGTTCCAGCACTTCAACCTCTTCCCCCACCTGACCGTGAAGAAGAACCTGGAATTGGCCCCCAGCCTGCTCAAGCTGAAGGACAAGGAAGCCATCTCCGCCAAGGCAGACGAACTTCTGGCCCGCGTGGGCCTGTCCGACAAGGCCGACGCCTACCCCAAGAGCCTTTCCGGCGGCCAGCAGCAGCGCATTGCCATTGCCCGTGCCCTTGCCATGGACCCGGACGTGATCCTGTTCGACGAGCCCACCAGCGCCCTCGACCCCGAAATGGTGGGCGAGGTTCTGGAACTGATGAAGGAGCTGGCCCACACCGGCATCACCATGCTGGTGGTCACCCACGAAATGGGCTTTGCCCGCGAGGTGTCCAACCGCGTCATCTTCATCGACGACGGCAAGATCCAGGAGGACGAGCCGCCGCAGGAACTGTTCACGAATCCGAAGCATCCCAGACTGAAAGCATTCCTTTCTAAGATGCTGTAATACTTTTCCACAGAGTAAAAGGGGCTGTTGCATGTGCAGCAGCCCCTTTTACTCTGTATTATTCTTTGATGCGGAACACAAACAGCTTGCTGAAAATGTAATTCAAAGCCATGACGATGAACTGTACCGCAAACTTAGAGATCCGGTCATTCCAGTGCAGAATATTTACCAGCAATGTCATGCAGGCCATTTCGATAAGGAGAGTGGAAATCCTCGCACTGAAAAATTTCAGCATTTCGCGCAATTTATCAGCACTTTTGCTTTCAAAAACGAACTTTCGGTTTGTGATATAAGCAAAAGAAACTGCGCAGATCCATGAGAACGTATTGGCAGCCATCAGTTGAAATGGGTCTTGCGGATCCAGAAAGGCTGTAGTGAAAAAATAGTAACTTGCCAGACTCACTACCGTAGTCAGACCACCTACGATCACATAGTTGATCAATTCCTTATAACGAAAATAAAGTTGCTTTATTGTTTGTATCATACGCAGCGCCCGGAATTGATTTCCTTTTCCACAATATAGATCGGACGGTTTTTCAGCTCTGCGAATGCAACGGAAAAATATTCACCCATAATTCCGACCAGCAAAAAGAGAACGGCAAATAAAACATTGACTGCCGCAAGGATCACCTTATACTCGCGGAATCCACACAGTGCACTTATAGCAAAAATCACAGCAGCAAGAAAACTTACAGCACCGGCATAGAGGCCGAGTTTCAGTGGAAAATCAGAAAAACCGACTATGGTGCTGATTGCAAAATTCACCAGTTTTTTTAGCGTATAGTGGCTGGCACCGCCAGCTCTTTCCGCAGCAGTGTATTCCAGCGTTGTTTTCCGGAAACCAACGCTTTGTACATATCCACGTAGAAAACGAGTTTTTTCACGGTAATTTGTACGTAGAACATCTGCCACACGGCTACTGATGGCAAAGAAATCCGATGCATTTTCCTCCAGCTTTACTTGATCAGACAAGGCGTTGATCACCCGGTAGAATGCTCTGGATGTAAAGTTTTTGATGGCACCTGCCGATTTGTTGGAGGTTCGGACCATGCTGATAACCTCATAGCCTTCCTCAAATTTCGCCATGATGGGGGCGATGCATTCCAGAGGGTGCTGCAGGTCGGCATCCATGCAAATGATCACGTCCCCCGCAGCATGATCGATGCCTGCAATCATGGCAGCCTCGTGGCCAAAATTTCGCGAAAAACTGATTACACGGACATTCTTGTTCTGCTGCGCAATCACTTCCAGAATATTCATACTGGCATCGGTACTGCCATCATTTACAAAAATCAGCTCATATCCCCCTCCCCCGTATTCCAAATTCTGTTCGATGGAGCAGAAAGCTTTATAAAACTTTTCCAGAACGGCTTCTTCGTTATAAACTGAAATAATTAACGATAATTTTTTCATTTAACTTCCCTGCTTTTTCGTAGTTCTTACGGCTCATCTGCAAATTTGACAACAATTTTTCCGTTGATGCACCGGATCGAACCCTGATCCGGATAGCAGGGCATAGATGCTACCTCGGCATTACCGTCAAACTCTGCGGCATCTCCTAATTCCGGTGCAAAGCCACACCAAAACTCCATGGCTTCCTTCCATGCGTAATCATTGAAAATAGGCTCTCCTTTATATGTAGCCAGATCCAAATCATCGAAATATTCGCTGATTCCAACAAGATTTTTATCGTGCTTGTCATACTCCCCGATATAAACAACCTGCGCATCTTCAGTATAACCTTCGATACTTTCAATTCGCGTGATCAAAGTTGTGTAATAACTGATCATTTGTGTCTGCATCACGTCTGCTTTTAGGTAGAGGATATTGCTGTAACGAATATTTAGAGTCACAAGTACTCCTAATAGGGCAACAGCGGCTTTACATAGGGCACCTTCTACTTTTGTTCTATCTTCGGGATATTTATCAATAAACCATACAACCAAAGCAAAGGCAAACGCCTGTCCAAAAGTCATTACGGCATGAACATCCCAAGGCTCTACCATCAGGTATACAAAGCATGCTGCAATAGGATATGCGATTAGGATCAATAGGGTTTGACATCCTTTTGGGGTCTTAAGAATATACATTTTCCGGAGCACAAATATGGCAATGATCGCAGTAACAATGATCAACAAAGTATAGACATATCTTGCGCTGAAGTCTTCCACAGCAGTGCTTGGATAAAAGAATGAGCCGTAACCGCACAGTATCCGATAAATATAATTGCTCAGATTTGTTCTTCCAAAATGATTGATACCTTTGTAATCCGTCAAAACAACGCCAAACTGATTCAGAAAATATTGATTGACTAGAAAATATTCTGTAACAAACCCAATGCACACAGTTGCATTACACAGGGCCATTTTCCAAAACGCTTTCCAGTTCATATCAGACTGCCGGATATCTTCCATCATATAAAGCAGCAATGTACAGATGCAGACCGGGATATTTGCCTGGTACACACCAACAGAGCAAGCCATCAAAACCGTGCAGAGTAATAGAGCGACAACATTCTTTTTCTGGTGAAAAATCCATGCTCCAACAACTCCCAGTAGGGATGCAGCATAATAGTATGGTGCAGTAAACATGTAACTGAATGTTCCCGTCACTGACGGAAATGTCACCATACTTCCGCACAGCAGAATAACAAGAGGCTTTGACTGGATCTTCAAACTATCCACCAGCAGATATACGATTGCTGCAATGCACAAAATCGTAATCGTACCATTTACCACTGGCAGGCTGTAGTTTTTACTACCCAGCAAATTTGCACTCAGACTTCCAAGAATGCCCAGCATCCACCGTCCAGATTCGTAAGTAGCGCCCACTTCATTGAAATACCGTACATCATCATGGAATGAGTATTTGTTGAACAGAACCATACCATGCGCCAACAATCCCCAAAAAGTAGCACTGCACAGTACTGTTTTTAACAGGCTCTCATTTACCTTTAGCTTTTCCGCAGTTTTTTCCATGTCTTTCTCCCAAACAAGGCATCATTCCCGAATTTAGCCAAAACTATATAGTTGTATTATACAATGTCAGCCTATCTCCTGCAACTATTTCTGCAAAAAAACGTGCTCTGTGGTTTCTATTTTCCACAGAGCACAGTTCTCATCATTCTGTTTTGTTGCAACTTTTACAGCGCATTATTCGTACCATCTGTTTCCTGCTCACTGGTATACAGCACCATCAGATGGTTTGCGCTCTCTTCCAGCTGGGTCTTGGCCTGACGCAGGGCGGCTTCCTCGTTTTCATTCATCTTTTCGGGCTTATCCTTGCGCAGGCAGCGGCGGAGGTTGGCGAGGTCGGTTTTGATGCGGTTCTTCTCGTCCTTGTCCAGCTCCTTTTTGCATTTGGAAAGAGCCTCGTCCACCTTGTAGGCCAGCACCTCGGCCTGATTGTGCAGGTCTAAGCGCTCCTTGCGGCGGCTGTCCTCGGCCTCGTAGGCGGCAGCGTCTGCCATGGCGCGCTGGATCTCATTTTCCGAAAGGTTGGTGCTGCCGGTGATGGTGATGTTCTGCTCCCGGCCGGTGCCAAGGTCTTTGGCAGACACCTTCACCACGCCGTTCACATCGATATCGAAGGTAACTTCGATCTGCGGTTTGGAGGAGAAGCTTGCCCGGATGCCGGTGAGCTTGAATTTGCCCAGACTCTTGTTGTCGCGGGCAAAGTGGCGCTCGCCCTGCAGCACGTTGATCTCCACACTGGTCTGCATGGGCCGTGCGGTGGTGAAGATCTGGCTCTTGCGGGTGGGGATCATGCTGTTGCGGGTGATCAGCGGGGTGGCCACGCCGCCCAGCGTCTCAATGGAGAGGGTCAGCGGGGTCACATCCATCAGCACAAGGCCCTGCGCCGCTGCGCCGGTGGCACCGGCCAGCTTGCCGCCGCCCTGCAGCAGACCGCCCTGCACAGCCGCACCCATGGCAACACACTCGTCCGGGTTCAGGCTGTGGCTGGGTTCGCAGCCCAGCAGCTCCTTCACCTGACGCTCCACCGCAGGCATCCGGGTGCTGCCGCCCACCAGCAGCACCTTGCCCAGCTGGCTGGCAGAAATGCCTGCATCCCGCAGCGCATTCTGCACGGGAGCCACTGTGCGGGCCAGCAGGTCGCCGGTCATCATCTCGAACTGCGGGCGGGAAAGCGAGATATCCAAGTGGTGAGGGCCGTCCTTGCCCACTGCGATAAAGGGCAGGTTCAGCTGTGCCGACGGCGCGGCAGAAAGCTCCTTCTTTGCCTTTTCGGCTTCCTCTTTCAGCCGGCCCATAGCTGCCGGGTCGCGGGAGAGGTCGATGCGATCCGACTTTTTGAACTCGGCCACGGCATATTCCACGATGCGCTGATCGAAGTCGTCACCGCCCAGATGGGTGTCGCCGCCGGTGGCAAGCACCGTAAAGGTCCCGTCCTCGATCTCGATGATGGACACATCAAAGGTGCCGCCGCCGAGGTCGTAGACGAGGATCTTCTGCGATGCTTCGTTATCCAAACCATAGGCCACAGCGGCAGCAGTAGGCTCGTTGATGATGCGCAGCACGTTCAGGCCTGCAATGCGGCCTGCATCCTGCGTAGCCTTGCGCTGGCTGTCGTCGAAGTAGGCGGGCACCGTGATGACCGCTTCGGTCACCGGCTCGCCCAGATAGCTCTCGGCATCGCGGCGGATCTTGGCCAAGATCATGGCGCTGATCTCCTGCGGGGTCAGGTCTTTGCCGTCGATGTGCACCCGGTAGTCACTGCCCATATGGCGCTTGATGCTGGAGATGGTGCGCCCGGAATTTGTGGCGATCTGGCGCTTGGCCGCACCGCCCACCAGACGTTCACCATCCTTCGTGAAGGCCACAACGCTGGGGGTGGTGCGCTCACCCTCCGCATTGGTGATGACCACGGGCTTGCCGCCCTCCACCACTGCCACGCAGGAATTGGTCGTGCCGAGATCGATGCCGATTACTTTGCTCATACTGTCTGTTTCCTCTCCGGTGCTGTGCATCTTGGGCGCAGCTCTTCAAATCATTTCCGAGTATATCTTACCGTCCCGATATGACGATTTTTTAGTCCAATTGTAAAGATTCCATGTCGTAAGCTGTGGCTCGGGCAGGCAGTTCACTGGTCAGTTCCCGGATGAGCTGGTCGGCTTCGGCCAGCCACTGCTCTGCGTCCGGCTCGTGCTCACGGGCCTTGATGGAAAAGCCCTGCCTTGCTTCTGCGGCCAGTGCCAGCGCCTTTTTGCGGCTGGTGTAGCGCGTTTCGGTCTGGGCCACACGCAGGCACACCTGCGGAGTGTACTCGATATCTGGCATATGGGCTGCGTTGGCGCGGGCACGGCGGTAATACAAAAGTGCCCGGCCATTGTCGCCCCTGGCAGCGCAGTCATCGCCCAGTGCAATGTTGGATAAGATCTCTCCGCTGTCCGCTGCTTCCTTCCACATGCGGCGGGCCTCGGCATGGTTCGTGCGGGTGCCGCGGCCCTTATAAATACAGTCTGCCAGCAGGGCAAGTCCCATGGCGCTGCCAAGCTCGGCTGCTTTTTCAAAGCATTCCACAGCCTGCGCCCAGTTGCCCTTGCGGGCGGCTTCCTTTCCAGCATCTGCTTTCTCATCACCGGGGTCTTCCGGCGTATGGCCCGCGTGCAGCAAACCGTTGAGCAGAGCGCCGTCCAGCGTAGCCGAGTGGCTCCACGGGTCCAGCACCACGCCGTCGATCCCCTCAGTGGAAAGGGCCAGCTCCATGGCATCCTGCAGGGTGTAATCTGCCATTGGCCGGGCAGAAGTGCTGCGGTCGGCGCAGGCCGCAGCTGCAGAGGTGAACATAGGCAGCCATGTGCGGCCCTTCTCGTTGCGCAGGGTCCACAACTGCAGGTCCTTAGCCTTTGCCGTGGGCACCGGATGCTCCGTCCACGGTGCAGGCGTGTTGTGCACCGTCAGTGCCGTGCGCAGCGGCACCAGAACATGGGTCTCCATTTCCAGTGCATAGTTCAAAGCGCCCATCAGCGTCCAGAAGCTTTCTTCGTTCTGGCCTTTATATAAATTTTCCACTGCCTGCTCAAAGGCCGGGCAGCCGGTGCCCGCCGGGCTGTAGGCCGGAGCGTTCTGCCGATGCTTGCGGGTGCCCACCGGGCGCAGCCGGATGCCGCCGTCTTGTCTTTTTGCCATCTGCTCACCATTCTTCCAGTTTCTAGTCAATTTTTAGTATAGCAGGAAATGGCTTTGGGTACAACGCCTATCTGTATGTATTCATTTTTCCCTGCTCAAAAAAAGCGGGGTGCCAGATCAGCTTCTTCTGGCACCCCGTTAAAAATACATTTTTCCTGAAACGCCTTATTCCGCGTCCAGATCTTCTTCGGTCTCAGCAGCAATATAGATTGGTCTGTGCTTTGTTTCAAGATATGTTTTGGCAAGGTACTCGCCCGCAATGCCCGTACACAGCAGCTGCACACCACTGCACAAAAGGATGATGCAGACAAGGCTCGGCCAGCCGGAAGTAGGGTCGCCGAACATCAGTGCACGCACCACCACGATTATGATGCCTACAAACGCCAATACGCAAAAGGCAAGGCCAAGGCCCGCCGCCATCAGCAGCGGAGCTGTGGAAAAGCCCACAATGCCTTCGATCGAATATTTGAGCAGACCCCAGAAGTTCCACTTTGTTGTGCCCGCCACACGCTCTACGTTTTTGTAGTCGATCCACTTTGTTTTAAAGCCGACCCAGCTGAAAATGCCCTTGCTGAAGCGGTTATATTCCGCCATGCTCAGCACAGCATCAGTCATTTTGCGGCTCATCAGGCGGAAGTCTCTTGCTCCATCCACGATCTCTGTATCCGAGAGCTTATTGATGATCTGATAAAACTTTTTGGCAAACCAGCTGCGAACGGGCGGTTCACCCTCGCGTGTCGTGCGGCGGGTGGCCGCGCAGTCATATTCGCCGGAGAACAGCAGCTCCAGCATTTTCGGCAGCAGCGAGGGCGGGTCCTGCAGATCCGCATCCATCGTTGCTACATAATCGCCCTTTGCCGCTTTTAATCCGGCATAAATGCCTGCTTCCTTGCCAAAGTTCCGGCTGAAGGAGATGTACCGCACACGGGCATCTTTCCGGTGCAATTCCCGCGCGATCTGCAGTGTGCGGTCTTTTGAGCCGTCATCCACAAAGATGAACTCAAAATCTGCTCCGTGGGATATTCCCATCTGCTGTGCGATCTTGCTGGCCTCTTTATAAAAAATGGGAAGTGATTCTTCCTCATTGTAGCACGGAACGACCAAACTTATCAGCATTCCTGTTTCCCCTTTTGTGCAATATTTAAAATCATTGTAGCATACCCCCACCCTGGTTTCAACCGTTTTCGGCATTTTGCCCGGCGGTTTTCAGCACACTTTTGCAATAAAAACATTTTCTATGGCTTTTTAAGTTTTTGTACGCTATAATAAGTAGGATTTCATAAACCTTATAATGCAAGAAAGCAAGAAAGAAGGAGTATCGCCTTGAACAAGATGCTAGGCTATCTGAAGGACTACAAGCGCGAGAGCGTGCTTGCGCCCCTTTTCAAGATGCTGGAAGCCACGTTCGACCTGTTCGTGCCGCTGGTCATGGCGGATATCGTGAACATCGGCATTGCCGCCCACGACTTCCACTATATTCTTGTGCGGTGCGGCATTTTGCTGCTGCTGGCCATGATCGGCCTTGCCTGCAGCCTGACGGCACAGTATTTTTCCGCAAAGGCGGCCGTGGGCTATTCCACAGCTCTGCGCCACGCCCTGTTTGAGCACATCCAGACCCTGAGCTTTACCGAGATGGACACCCTCGGCACCAGCACCCTGATCACCCGTATGACCAGCGACGTGAATCAGGTGCAGAGCGGCCTGAACCTGTTTTTACGCCTGTTCCTGCGCAGCCCGTTCGTGGTGATCGGTGCCATGGTCATGGCCTTTACGGTGAATTCCCGTGCAGCGCTGATCTTTGTAGTGACCATCCCGCTGCTGAGCGTGGTGGTGTTCGGCATCATGGCTGCTACCCGGCCCCTGTACAAGACGGTACAGAATCGCCTTGACCGGGTGCTGGGCCTGACCCGCGAAAACCTGACCGGCGTGCGCGTGGTGCGCGCTTTTGATAAGGAAAAAAGCGAGGTAGAGCGCTTTGAGAATGCCAACGACCTGCTGACCAAGATGCAGCTCCATGTAGGCCATATCTCTGCCCTGATGAACCCGCTGACCTATGTGCTCATCAACATTGCCATTGTGGCACTGCTATATGTGGGCAGCATTGAGATCAATGTGGGTGGCATGGCTTCCGGCGACGTGATCGCGCTGGTGAACTACATGAACCAGATCCTTGTGGAGCTGGTCAAGCTGGCAAACCTGATCGTGCAGGTGAGCAAGGCGCTGGCCTGCGCAGGCCGCGTGCAGGCTGTGCTGGACACCACGCCCGGCATGGCCTTCCCGGAAAAGCTTCTGGGCGAGGTGCCCGCCGAAAAATCCGGCGATGCCGTGCGCTTTGAGCACGTAAGCCTGACCTATGCGGGTGCCGGTGCACCCAGCCTTTCCGACATCAGCTTCACTGCAAAGCGCGGCCAGACCATTGGTGTCATCGGCGGTACCGGCAGCGGCAAATCCAGCCTTGTCAACCTGATCCCCCGCTTCTACGATGCCACCGAGGGCACGGTGGAAATCATGGGCCGCGATGCCCGGAACTATCCCCGCGAAGAACTGCGCGGCAAGGCAGCCATGGTCATGCAGAAGGCCCAGCTCTTTGGCGGCACCATCCGCTCCAACCTGCTGTGGGGCAACAAGAATGCCACCGATGCGGACCTGTGGGCCGCACTGGAAACAGCACAGGCTGCGGAGTTCGTCAAAGCCAAGCCCCTTGGGCTGGACGAGCCTGTGGAGCAGGGCGGTCGCAACCTGTCCGGCGGACAGAAGCAGCGCCTGACCATCGCCCGCGCCCTTGTGAGCAAGCCGGAAATTCTGATCCTTGACGACAGCGCCAGCGCACTGGACTACGCCACCGATGCCGCCCTGCGCAAGGCACTGGCTGCTCTGCCCGGCAGCCTGACCGTGTTCATCGTGAGCCAGCGCGCCGCCAGCCTGCAGTACGCGGATCAAATTCTGGTGCTGGACGACGGCCATCTGGTGGGCATCGGCACCCACGACCAGCTGCGCCAAACCTGCCCCGTCTACGAGGAGATCTACGAGAGCCAGTTCAAGAAAGGGGATGCGCAGAAATGAGTGCAAAAGCAAAAACAAAGCTGACCCCGCAGCAGCGCAAGGCCACCTTGACCCGTGTTCTGGGCAAAATCAAACCTTATTCCCTGTTTGTGGTGTGCAGCCTTGTGGTGGCCGCTGTGAGCGTGGGCGCGCAGCTGTATATTCCCATCCTCTGCGGCAGCGCCATTGATATGATGCTGGGCAAGGGTGCCGTAGATTTTGGCGGTGTGATGCGCATTATCATCGAGGTGCTGGTGGTTGCCGGTGTGGCCGCTCTTGCGCAGTGGCTGCTGAGCGTGTGCAACAATCGCATCACCTTCCTTGTCAGCCGCGACCTGCGCAACGAAGCCCTGCGCAAAATTCAGACCCTGCCGCTTTCCTACCTCGACAGCCACCCCTCCGGCGATATCGTCAGCCGCATGGTGGCCGATGTGGATACCTTTGCGGACGGCCTGCTGATGGGCTTTACACAGCTGTTCAGCGGCGTTCTGACCATCCTCGGCACCCTGCTGTTCATGCTCAGCGAGAATGTGCCCATCACGCTGGTGGTGGTGTGCATCACCCCGCTGAGTCTCGTGGTGGCAAGCTTCCTTGCCAAGCGCAGCTATGGTTACTTCCAGAGCCAGAGCACCGTGCGCGGCGAGCAGACCGCGCTGGTCAACGAGATGATCGAGGGCCAGAAGGTGGTGCAGGCCTTCGGCCACG
>OLPG01002525.1_pt1 | contig 12752 bp, 11 predicted proteins | sample 1672311 | NCBI WGS metagenome assembly OLPG01 (sample SAMEA3136670, study PRJEB25190) | human gut metagenome | biome: human gut; feature: human-associated habitat; material: faeces | place: Austria | collected 2013
ATGGTATAAAATTTATTACAACGGCAGGTATTATTATGTTGCCAATAAATATTTGAAAAAAGCATAATATTACGCTTGACTAACCTGATATCTGCGTATTATATTAATGATAATCTCTTTGCACTGCATTTATACAGTACAAACTGATCAGGCGGGGCGCACTTTTTATAAGCGATCGCAGCCGGGCCCTTTCGGGCAGCAGATGAATGAAATGGTGAAGCATCTGCGGGACAGTTGGTGTTCCGCAGGTGCTTTTTATGTTTATAAGCATCTGCCGCAGAATATGGAGAGAGCGAGAATTAGAATCGTTTCATTTCAGAACGGAGGGTGTTATTGATGAAGAATGTAAAAGCAAAGACAAATGAACAAATTGCGATGCAGGTATCAGCGAATAGTATTGCTGTGAACCTGATGTTATCTATTTTTAAGCTGATTGCCGGCTTGCTGGCATCATCAGGAGCGATGATCTCAGATGCCATTCACTCAGCATCTGACGTGTTCAGCACAATTATTGTTATTATCGGAGTTAAGATTTCCGGTAAGGCATCGGATGAAGATCATCCATATGGGCATGACAGATTTGAATGTGTTGCTTCTATTATATTGGCTATTCTTTTGGGTGTGACCGGTGTCGGCATCGGTTTAACCGGTGTTCAGAAACTGACGGCTGGTCATTACGACACACTGGCAGTACCTGGAGTGCTGGCACTGGCGGCAGCTGTTATTTCTATCGTTGTCAAGGAAATCATGTATTGGTATACAAGAAATGCAGCCAAGAAGATTAACTCAGGGGCATTAATGGCAGATGCATGGCACCATCGTTCAGATGCATTATCATCTGTAGGAAGTTTTGTGGGTATATTAGGAGCCAGAATGGGATTTCCTATGCTGGATCCTTTGGCCAGTGTTGTCATCTGTCTGTTTGTTGTCAAGGCAGCTGTTGATATTTTCAGAGACGCCATCAGCAAGATGACGGATAAATCCTGCGATCAGGAAACCGTGAATGAAATGCATGACTGCATTATGAATATTCAGGGTGTAGAAGGCATAGACCTTCTGAAGACAAGAAGTTTCGGGTCGAAGTATTATGTAGATATTGAGATCAAAGCGGATGGTGATAAAAAATTGTGGGAGGCACATGCCATTGCTGAGAATGTCCATCATGCCATAGAGCAGCGGTTCCCATTGGTCAAACATTGCATGGTCCACGTCAATCCGGCATAAAATAATAAATGCAGAATGCTGTGTTGTTTAAATGCGCAAGAAATGATAAAAAATTACTTAGACAGAGGTTTAGGTGAAACAGTATTGAAAATTTAATAGAGTGCGGTAAAAAGCTTTAGAATAGGCTTCAAAAAGGCCATTCAGCCACAGGGGCTTCAACGGCGGCTGGTACTTAGGCAGTGTATTGTACTGCCTTATGTACCATTGCCAGACGTTGGCAGCGGAAGCAATCCTGTGACTGAATGGCCTTTTTGAAGCCTTTTTATGTCTGGGGCCGCACGCTCAACTTTTCGTATTTTTTTCATGAATTTTACATAACCCTGGTTTTAGATTTTACATGGAAGTTTTATCTTTAATAGCGACACGAGAAGTTAAAGAGTTAAAAAGGAAAATCTCAAAGAAGGAGAAATGAGAAATGAAAAAATTTATTTGTACAGCATTAACGCTTGCAATGGTTGTAGGAAGCCTTGCAGGATGCGGAAGTTCAGCATCTAAGGAAACAACGGCAGCAGGTGGATCAGCTACAGAAGCTGCAACAGAAGCAGCACAGACAGAAGCTGTTGCAGCAACAGGCGATTTTGATACAAGCAAAGAAATCAGTGTTAACTCACGTGAAGATGGTTCAGGTACAAGAGGTGCTTTCATTGAACTGTTTGGTGTAGAAGAGAAAGCCGCTGATGGTACAAAGGTAGATAATACAACAGTAGAGGCCAATATCACAAACAGTACAGCTGTTATGATGACAAGCGTAGCCGGTGATCCATATGCAATCGGTTACATCTCACTTGGTTCTTTAAATGATACAGTCAAGGCAGCTAAAATTGACGGTGCTGAGGCAACAACAGAAAATGTAGCAAATGGTTCATATAAAGTAGCAAGACCGTTTAATATTGTAACAAAAGACGGACTCAGTGATGTGGCAAAGGATTTTGTAGATTATATTATGAGTGCTGAAGGTCAGGATATCATTGAACAGAACGGTTACATCAAGATTGATCAGAATGCAGCCGCTTATGCAGGTAGCAAGTCAGAAGGTAAAATCGTTGTAGCAGGTTCCTCAAGTGTATCTCCGGTTATGGAAAAATTAAAAGAAGCTTATCTTGCAGTGAACACAAATGCAGATATTGAAATTCAGACATCTGATTCCACAACAGGTGTTACATCTACACAGGAAGGTATCTGTGATATCGGTATGGCTTCCAGAGATCTGAAAGATACAGAAACAGGTGTAACAGCAACAACAATTGCACAGGATGGTATCGCAGTTATTGTCAACAATGAAAACCCTGTAGAGAACCTGACAAGTGACCAGGTAAAATCTATCTTCACAGGTGAAACAACAGTCTGGGCAGATGTTCAGTAAGCACTATTCGAGTCAATGAATTGGGGGCTGTCTCCGGACAGTCCCCATGTTTTAGGATGCAGGAGTATTTATGAAAGTTAAAGAAAAAGTAATGGAAATTGTTTTTCTGGTGGCGGCCTGTGTTTCTATTCTGGCAGTTTTACTGATCTGTGTTTTCCTCTTCTCCAGTGGTATTCCGGCCATTGGCAAGATTGGACCGCTGAATTTCCTTGGAGGAACTGTCTGGAAACCAAGCAATAACTTATTTGGTATTTTACCGATGATTCTCGGCAGTATTTATGTTACAGCAGGGGCCATCATCATTGGTGTTCCAATTGGTATATTTATGGCTGTTTTCATGGCAAGGTTTTGCCCAGGCAGCCTGTATAAAATTTTGAAGCCGGCAGTAGAACTTCTGGCAGGTATCCCATCGATTGTTTATGGTTTCTTTGGTATGGAAGTTTTGGTGCCACTGCTCCGAAATACATTTGCGGCATTTAACTGCAAAGGTAATTCTATGCTGGCAGCATCCATTCTGTTAGGCATTATGATACTTCCCACCATTATCGGTGTTTCTGAATCCGCGATTCGTGCAGTGCCGAACAGTTATTATGAAGGATCTCTGGCATTGGGAGCAGATCATGAAAGAAGTGTATTCTTTGCGGTGCTTCCGGCTGCTAAATCCGGCATTCTGGCCGGCGTTGTCCTTGGTATTGGACGTGCGATTGGTGAAACAATGGCGGTTATCATGGTAGCAGGTAATCAGCCGGCGATGGCGCACAGTATATTTAAGGGTGTACGAACCATGACAGCCAATGTTGTCATTGAAATGGGGTATGCAACAGGTATTCACAGAGAAGCATTGATTGCGACAGGTGTTGTATTATTTGTATTTATTCTTCTGATCAATCTGTTGTTCTCAGTTATTAAAAGGAGGGAGAAATAATGAGTGAAGTAGACGGCGTTAAAGCAATTAATAAAGTCACTTTTGGACAGCGCCTGAAAGCTTATAAAAGAAGCAAATTATCTTTCCTTCTGGCAGTACTTGTTTTACTTTCAGCCATTATTACGATTGGCGTGCTGGGTTACCTGATATTTTATATTTTGATTAAAGGCGTCCCAAATCTCAGTCCAGACCTGTTCTCATTGACTTATACATCAGAAAATGTGTCCATGATTCCGGCGATCATTAATACGCTGATTATGACGATTCTGGCTCTTCTGATCGCAGTACCGCTTGGTATTTTCTCAGCTATTTATATGGTTGAGTATGCGAAAAAAGGAAATAAGATTGTGGGAGTGGTCAGTGTGACAACGGAAACACTGTCAGGTATTCCTTCTATTGTCTATGGCCTTTTCGGTATGCTGTTTTTCGTTACCTATTGCCATTGGAAATATTCTATACTGGCCGGTGCATTTACGCTCTCCATTATGATTCTGCCTTCTATTATGCGTACGACGCAGGAAGCCCTTTTGTCAGTGCCGGATTCATTCCGTGAAGGCAGTTATGGACTGGGAGCCGGTAAATTGAGAACCGTTTTTAGAATTGTTCTGCCGTCAGCAATTCCGGGTATACTGGCAGGTATTATTCTGGCTATTGGTCGTATTGTAGGTGAGACAGCAGCTTTAATCTTTACAGCCGGAACTGTACCGGATATTGCAAAAAACCTGATGTCATCCGGACGAACACTGGCGGTTCATATGTATGTGTTATCCGGTGAAGGACTGCATACGGATCAGGCTTATGCAACGGCGGTTGTGCTGCTGGTGGTTGTTATCATTATCAATGGATTATCTACACTGATCGCCAAGAAATTTACGAAGGCCTAGAAGAAAGAGAAAGGAATAGATATGGATAAATTTAATGTAGAACATCTTGATTTATATTATGGTGATTTCAAGGCGCTCAAGGATATCAACCTGAAGCTTCCGGCCAACGAGATCACCGCATTTATCGGACCGTCCGGCTGCGGTAAATCAACATTTTTAAAATCACTGAATCGTATGAATGATCTGGTGGAGGGATGCAAGATTACCGGTAAAGTGACGTTGGACGGTGAGGACATTTACGGATCGAATATGGACGTCAATGTGCTGAGAAAAAAAGTAGGTATGGTTTTCCAGAAACCGAATCCTTTTCCGATGAGTGTTTATGACAATATTACATATGGACCGAGAACTCATGGTATCCACAAAAAATCCCAATTGGACGAAATTGTAGAACGCTCACTGAGAGGAGCCGCAATCTGGGATGAATTAAAGGACAGATTAAATAAGAGTGCCCTTGGACTTTCTGGTGGTCAGCAGCAGAGACTTTGCATTGCAAGAGCATTGGCTGTGCAGCCGGATGTCATCCTGATGGATGAGCCGACGTCTGCTTTGGACCCAATCTCAACTTCAAAGATTGAAGATCTGGTTTTGGAATTGAAAAAAGATTATACCATCATCATGGTCACTCATAATATGCAGCAGGCGACCCGTGTTTCAGACAGAACCGTCTTTTTCCTGTTGGGTGAAGTGATTGAAGACGGCAAAACAGAAGAACTCTTCTCTATGCCGAGAGATAAGAGAACAGAAGATTATATCACAGGGAGGTTTGGCTAATGCGCAATCGTTTCGATTTACAGTTAAAGCAGCTTAATGACGACATTATTGAGATGGGCAATATGATTGAGAGAGCCATCGAAATGGGTGTTTATGCCCTGATTGGTCACGATACGGATAAAGCAAAGCAGACCATTGATTATGATATGGATATTGATCACATGGAACGCGATATTGAAGCACTGTGTATGAAACTTCTGCTTCAGCAGCAGCCGGTGGCAAGAGATTTGAGACAGATTTCCTCAGCATTGAAGATGATCACAGATATGGAGCGAATCGGGGATCAGGCCTCGGATATTGCGGAGTTATCGCTGCAGCTGGGAGATGTATCTGATATTGATGAAATATCACTGATTCAGAAAATGGCCAATGAGACAATGATGATGGTTGTCCGTGGCACAGAGGCTTATGTAACAAAGGATTTGGAAGTCGCACATAATGTCATTGACAATGATGATGTAGTAGATGATCTCTTCGATCAGATCAAAATGGCACTTGTGAAACGCATTCAGGAGAATCATGTGAAGAGTTTTGAGGCGGCGGATCTGTTGATGGTTGCCAAATATTTTGAACGAATCGGTGATCATGCCACTAATATTGCCGAATGGGTTATTTATTCCATTACCGGCAAGCATGTGGATGAGGCAGAGAATTAAGCCGTGCAATGAGATTACAGGAGCGATAAAAGAAAGGTGGGAGAGAATGATGATAAAGCGTATGTGGTATGAACTGAATATTCTGGCACTGAGAAAACATGTGCGTCCTGTCAGCTTGTTCCTGCTGGTGCATACATTGCTCTGGTGTGATCTGACATGGCTGATTTGTCAGATTGGATGCGATATCCTGGAGATACCAAAGGCATTATATCAGATGAATATCCTTCTGATCACAGCCTATGCAGGTGTCTTTGGCGGACTGATCGGCGGAATGATCTATCTGATGCATGAAAATCTGACCTGAATACAGGAAGGATGTCTGTAAGCAGAAACGAATTCCGTATTAGGATATGCGAGCGAGTCTTGAAATCATAAGAAACACGCTTCGCGAGTTTCTTATGATTATCGCGACAGTCGCCAAGGCCTCATGCAAGCATGGGCTTTGGCTCATTGCTCGCGTAAATAAAAGTGACCCGTATGCTGTGAAAATCACGGTATACGGGTCATTTTCAGATTGTTTGTAAAACACGGAAATCTGCGGAGCCTGCCATAAACCGGCCTATGATCATTCATTATATCCGTCCGGCAGAATGTACAGAGAATCAATGGAATGTTGTATGTAAGTGGTAGGAATAAAAGCATTCCTGGTTCCCGTGATATTCTGCACACAGCCGACAGCATCTGCCGTATTGCAGACAGGTACCGTAGATTTAAGCGTTAGTATGATTATAACATTTTGCATAGTAAATAGCAACGATTAAAATCATGAAGAATTATGAAAAATAGCCATATATCTGTGAAAAGAGGTTGCATTTAGATGGAGCAACTGGTAAGCTAGAATAGGAAATGATAATGACAGATATAGAGACAACAAAGGAGTAGAGGAAAATGAAAAAGTTTATATCTGCAATATGTGTCATAGCGTTGATGATGCCGTCGACATTATCAGCTTTTGCAGATGCGGGAACAGCGGACAATCTGAGCGGACAGCAGGCTGTTGTGGTAGATGTCGCTGACAGTACGGAGGATGCCGCAGAAACGGAGACAGAAACAGTTGTTGAGACAGAAAGTGCTTCTGTTGTATCAACAGAGAAGGCTTCCGATACAAAAGCGACGTCAGATACATCAAAGGCATCTGAGACAGAGACTATGGATGAGACGGAGGATGAACCGGAAGTAGACCCGCAGTATGCAGATGATCCGCAGTATTGGAAGGAAATGAAGAAACAGTATGGTGTTGCAACAATGAGTGCAGTACCGGATGAGTATAGACATAATTCCAGATTCTCAGACTGTGTTGTAAGATATGGTGTGGATGTATCCAGTTATCAGGAAGATATTGACTGGGCGAAGGCAAAGGACGATGGGGTTGAATTTGCTATTATCCGTGCCGGATACAGAGGATGGGGAAGTGCCGGCAATCCGGGCAAGGATCCGTACTTGATTAAGAATATTGAGGGAGCACAGGCCCAGGGCATCAGAGTTGGTGTGTACATTTATTCCCAGGCCATTACACCGGATGAGGCAAGGCAGGAAGTGGACTGGGTGATCGGATGGCTGCAGGGGCATCAGATCGATCTGCCGATGGTTTTGGATTATGAATATGCTGAAAGCTATGGCGCTTTAACAGGACGACTTTACAATGCGAATTTATCCCGTCAGGCAGCTACGAATGTGTGTCTTGCGTTCTGTGATTATGCAAGTCAGAAAGGCTATATACCGATGGTCTATGCGAACAAAGGGATGCTGGAGAATAATCTGAATGCATCTGCTATCAGCGAGAAGTATCCGATTTGGCTGGCACATTATACATATCAGACCGGATATACGGGGGATTATGACTTCTGGCAGTATAGTTCACAGACGACTGTAGATGGCATCCCTGGATCCGTAGATGGCGATTTCTGGTATGAAGATGCTGACAACTATGAAGTGACTTTAGACAACTATACAGCTCCTCAGTGCATGGAAGCCGGAGAGGGATTTTTTGTTGAGGGAAGAGTTTCCTCTGGATTGAAGTTGGATGCGGTTACAGTCGGTGTTTATGATAGAAATAATCATCAGGTAACAGGCGGAACTGCTTATCCGGGAACTTATACATACGATCTTTCAGCATTAGATGCATCAGTGAAGATTAGAGGCCTTTCTGGTGGTATGTATCATTATAAAGTAATTGTTCAGGATTCAGAGGGAGAGCATCAAATGCTGGATAAGGTTTTCTCTGTATGCAGTAACTCCCCGACGATTCAGGATGGTACTTATCTGATTGCATCAGCAAAGAACCAGAATAAGGTACTTTCTGTTGATAACAACAGAAATACATCAGGCACAAATATTTTGCTCTGGAATCGCTTAGAAATTCCATATCGACAGTTCCAGTTTACTTATCAGGGAAATGGTTATTATAAGATTAAGAATATGGGCTCTGGGTTATATCTCTCAGCAGCAGGGCAGAGAGGTTCATCGGGAACCAATGTAGAACAATCTTCATCAGCAACCTTATGGCAGGTGCTGCCTGATGGTGCAGGCGGTTATTATATTGTTCCGAACTGTTCGTACACAAGCTGTTTGGATCTGTATACAGGTATACCTGATAATGGCAAGAATATAGACCTTTGGAATTACAATATGCGAGGATCACAGCGCTGGTATCTGATCAGTTCATCAGCTAAGCCGTCCATCAGCGGTCAGACTATACCGGGCAATATGCAGCAGGGATCGTCATTCAGCATTCGGGGCACAGTTTCATCAAGAGAGAAAATCACATCTGTGACAGTTGGTGCTTACGATACGAATGGCAGAATGAAGATTGGAAAGACAGCTCAGACAAATGCAAAAGCCTATAATCTGAAGAATCTTGATACAAGCATTAAGTTCGGCTCATTGCCGGCAGGTGCCTATCGTTATAAGGTAACCGTAAAGACAACCACTGGCACCTATACATTGATTAATCGGATTTTTATGGTGAAGAGCAATGGCAGAACTGTTTCTAATGGTACCTATCGACTGGTTCTGGCTCAGAATAAGAATTATGCCATTTCGGTTGATCGTGACGGAAAAACGTCGGGGACGAATCTTCTTTTGTGGGCAAATAGAAATGTTGCTTTCAGACGATTTAAGTTCACCTATCAGAGCAATGGTTACTACACAATTAAGAACCAAGGTTCCGGCCTGTATCTTTCTGTAAAAGGACAGGGTTCGGCATCCGGTTCTAATGTAGAATTGTCTTCATCAGCAACGCAGTGGCAGGTACTTCCGGATGGTACAGGAAGCTATTACCTGGTTCCGAAATGCTCATCAACAAGCTGCCTGGATTTATACAGCGGTGTTCCGGCGAATGGCAAGAATATCGAAATTTGGAATTATAATATGGGTAAAGCTCAGCGTTGGAGCCTTGTTAAATAACTGTTCAAAACTCACTTCCGAAATGCCATACATTTTGGAAGTGAGATACTTTGTCAGAGAATCAAAAGGATGGTGGGCAGATGATTACATCTGATGATATTCTATCCCTGAATTTTTATAACTACGGCAACCCTTTTACGGGAAGTTATCAGGGAATGCGATACCGTATCATCAAACAAAAAGAAGCAAAAGACGAAGAGGGCAATATCCTGAAGGAGGAAGGGCTTTTGGCAGTAATCTGGCCAGAGCCCTTTGCTTATGAAAAGACACAGGATGCCCTTAAGACAACACAGCTTTTTCCTTTTAGTGAAGAGGGAAAAGCGCAGGTAATTGAATGGTTGAATGCGTCATGGGAAGAGGGGATTTATAAGAATGAAACAATATGATGTGATTATTATCGGCGCAGGTCCTGGCGGTATTTATTCAGCCTGGGAAATGGCCATGAAGAAACCGGAATTGAAGATTGCCGTTTTTGAGAAGGGCAGAGAACTTGAGAAGAGAAAATGTCCGATTAATGGGGATACTGTCAAGAACTGTGTAGGATGTCCTTCCTGTGCTATTATGAGCGGTTTTGGCGGAGCCGGTGCATTTTCCGATGGTAAATACAACATTACCAATGAATTCGGCGGAACACTGCATGAATACATTGGCAAGAAGAAAGCTATGGAACTGATGAGGTATGTAGATGATATCAATATGAGCCATGGCGGCGAAGGCACCCGGATGTACTCAACCGGCGATACAAAGTTTAAGAAGATTTGCATCCAGAATAACCTGCATCTGCTGGATGCTTCGGTCAGACACCTTGGCACGGATGTGAATTATATTGTGTTGGAGCAGCTTTTTGCGGAGCTGAAAGACAGAGTGGATTTCTTTTTCAACTGTGCTGTGGAGCATGTGACAAAAGAAGGCGAGGGCTATGGCGTTCATACTTCGGATGAGAGCTATTTTTGCAAACAGTGCATTATTTCCGTTGGCCGAAGCGGCAGTAAGTGGATGGAAACTGTCTGTCAGGAGATGAATATCCCAACTAAATCCAATCGTGTGGATATCGGTGTGCGTGTTGAATTGCCGGCGGTTGTATTTTCAGATTTAACAGATGAATTGTATGAAAGCAAGATTGTTTATAGAACAGAGAAGTTTGAAGATCTGGTGCGTACGTTCTGTATGAATCCGAAGGGTGCGGTTGTGGCCGAGAATACAAACGGAATTGTGACAGTGAATGGTCACAGCTATGAGAATCCGGAACTTCAGACAGAGAATACCAACTTTGCCCTTCTTGTAGCCAAGCATTTCTCAGAACCCTTTAAGGACAGCAATGGTTATGGTGAAAGTATTGCCAGACTCTCCAATATGCTGGGCGGCGGTGTTATTGTACAGCGTTTCGGAGATTTGATCAGGGGAAGAAGAAGTACAGAAAAGCGTATCAAAGAGAGCCTTGTTGTGCCGACATTGTCAGCGACCCCGGGAGATCTGAGCCTTGTACTTCCGAAGCGAATTCTTGACGGCATTATCGAGATGATCTATGCACTGGACAAGATTGCTCCGGGTACGGCCAATGGAGACACTTTGCTTTATGGTGTGGAAGTTAAGTTCTATAACATGGAAGTGTCCATTGATGAAAACCTTGAGACAAAACACAAAGGTCTGTATATTATCGGCGACGGCAGCGGTGTGACCCATTCTCTGTCTCATGCATCTGCCAGCGGTGTGTTTGTGGCAAGACGCATTATGGAAGGCATCGAATAAAAATCATATACAGAACAGTTCCGGCGGCCACGCTTAACAGCGTATTGCGTTTCCAGAGATGGAGGATGACAACACCTGCAATGGCGATGACGGCGGCAATGGTTTCGGTGCCGAGGACAGTCAGTGGACCTTTCAGGCAGTAGATAACCAGAACGGCAATAATAGCAGGCGGCAGTTTGTCGGCGATTTCTTTAAGGAAAGCCGGCATCTGCCGTTTTTTAAATACCAGAAACGGAAATGCGCGGATCAGAAAGGTGATACCGGATGCGATGGCGATCAGCAAAATGGAATGTCCTGTATTCATTACGGCAGCTCCTTTCTTCTTTCGGCCTGTGCAAAGGCTGTGACAAATAAAACGGTGATGATCAGTGCCGGCAGAAGGAAATTGCCTGAGCCGAAAATGAACAGACAGATAATGCCTGCCAGAAGCCCTGTAACGGCGCAGCGGCCGGCGGCTTTAGGATGGGCCAGCACCTGGTCCAACAGAATGACAACAAATAGTGCGGTCATGGAAAAATCAATACCGGTAAAGTCAAAGGGCAGTACCTGACCAAGCAGAGCGCCGATGACAGAACCGATGATCCAGTAGCTTTGGTCAAACAGGTTGATGAGAAACCAGGCTGGTCGGTTCTTTTCTTCCGGATCTTCGTTTTTGCAGCTGCAGAGGACGGAATAAGTTTCATCCGACAGAGAAAAAATCATGTAGAGCTGAGTCTTCATTTTTTTGAAGGATTCAATAAACGACAGACCGTAAAAAACATGGCGGCTGTTGACGAAAAGTGTCGTGACGGCGACGGTCAGGGGCGAAGCGGCTGAAGCCAGCAGCGGCACAAGGACAAACTGCATGGAGCCGGCATAAAGAAAAAGACTGATGCAAAAAGCCCATATAAAATTAAAACCGGCCTGCTGAAGCACAATACCGAAAGCGATACCGAGAAAAATATAGCCGAATAGGACGGGAAGGGTCCTGGAAAAAGCGTATTTTATATATTTCTTCATTTCTCTATTTCCTTCCAAATATATTTTACTTATCATAGCAAGTTAATGAGAAAAAAGCAAATAGATACATCTGACGATGGGGGGAGATTGTCTCAGTTCATTTACAGAAGAAAGGGCTTTTTTTTATGCCCGGGGACTGGTACAATAGATACAAAACGGTATAAATGAAAATGATATGGAGAGATAAAGAATGAGCGAAGCAGCAGAGATAACGATTAAAGGGCTTTCTGATCTGGCAGTGGGGACTTATCTGCTGGTGGATGTCAGGGATGCCATTTCTTTTGGCTATGGGGCCATTCCGGGCGCAGTCAGTATGCCGGATATTGTTGAGCAGGCTGAAGCCGGAAAGTTGGCAAAGGATAAGAAATATATATTATATTGCATGAAAGGCATGAACAGTGCGAGGCTGGTGCCGAAACTGCGCGAACTGGATTATGATGCCGTGAGTCTGTCGGGCGGTTACAGTGCATGGCTGATGGCAAGTTTTGGCGGTGATGACAAGCAGGAGGAGATTGAGAAGAGTCTCCGCAAAGGCCGTTTTCACAAAGCACTGTTCAGCAAGTTTGCCAAGGCAATCAATACCTATGATCTGATACAGCCGGGGGACAAGATCGCGGTCTGTATTTCAGGCGGCAAGGATTCCATGCTGATGACGAAATTATTCCAGGAATTGAAACGCCACAACAAATTTCCATTTGAGCTGGTGTTCCTTGTGATGGACCCGGGATACAGTGAAGTTAATCGAAAGTTAATAGAGAATAATGCCCGGATTA
>OLPG01002532.1_pt1 | contig 12717 bp, 9 predicted proteins | sample 1672311 | NCBI WGS metagenome assembly OLPG01 (sample SAMEA3136670, study PRJEB25190) | human gut metagenome | biome: human gut; feature: human-associated habitat; material: faeces | place: Austria | collected 2013
GGAGATCCGCCGGAGCGGTGCTTAAGCCGTCAGGCGGGAATTGTGCGGTGTTGCCTTAGTTGTTTTATACAATGTCCCACTCGACCGGCGTGGTAAACAGCCGCATGGCCTCGGCGCGGTCGGTGGTCTGGCCCAGCGCCCACATCAGTTTTACGGCCACGGCCTCGGGGGTCATGTCCTTGGCTTCCAGCACGCCGGGCAGCTCTTTCACTGAGCGGCCCACCTCATACACCGCCAGGTCGCACCCCTCGTGGGGGACCTGGGTGGTAAACACAGCCAGGCGGCCGCTGGTGCACCAATCCTGCAGGCGGGCGTACATTTCGCCGTGCTCGCCGCCGGGCAGGCCGCCTACGCCGAAGCTTTCCACCACCAGTGCCCGGTAGTGAGGTGCCAGCAGCGGGATGATGTCCGCCCGCATGCCGGGCACCAGCCGCAGTACGAAGACGGCGGGGTCCAGCTGCTCGTAAAACTGCACGGGCGGCATCGGGTCAGGGCGGCGCAGAAAGGGGATGAGCCGCATATCCCGGAACACGGCGGTCTCGGGGTAGTCGATGCTGGAAAAGGCGTTGAAGCTTTTGGTGCGGGTCTTGCGGGCGCGGGTGCCCAGGATGACCTTGTTGTCAAATACCAGCTGCACGCCCCAGGAAAAATCGCTGCTGGCATACAAAAAGGTGCGATACAGGTTGTTGCGGGCGTCCGTATCGCGGTTGTAGATGGATTTTTGGCTGCCGGTCAGCACCACCGGCTTGGCGCTGTTCTGGATCATGTAGCTCAGCGCGGCGGCGGTGTAGGCCATCGTGTCGGTGCCGTGGGCAATGACGAAACCATCGTAGGCATCGTAGTTTTGGCGGATGGCATGGACCAGCTGCTGCCATTGTTCCGGGCCTACGTTGGTAGAGTCCAAACTGAACAGCTGCACCGCGTCGATCTCGCAGAGTTTGGCCAGCTCCGGCACGAAAGAAAGGAGTTCTTCCGATGTAATGGCCGGCGCCAGGCCGCCGGCGGCGGTGGGTTTGCTGGCGATGGTGCCGCCAGTGGCGAGGAGTAATATCTTTTTCATATGTGTTTTTACCTTTCGTGCTGCCTCGCAGCAGCGAGACTTTTTCGCTTCCCTTTTGGTCACAAAAAAAGAAGAACCTTACAGCAGGATGCTGTTATATACGGTTGTCACCGCATGGGGGTGACAACCATCAGCCGCAATCACAAATCCCACAACAAATGCTTTTCCGCCACCAACGCAGCATCTAATTTCTTGACCCGCATCCCCGAGAACTCCACAGTAACAAACCGTCCGTCAAATTTGGTTACGACCCCTCGCCCGAACACCGCATGCTGCACGGCGGCCCCTACGCGGGTCACAGCCGCTACATCCACCGGCGGCAACGCAGGCCCGGCCGCGGCAGGCTTATTCCGCCCCAACACCCGGTTGGTTTCGGCCTTGACTAACTCCCGTTCGGCACGGCTCTCGGGCAAATTAAAAATTACTTCCTGCACAAAAACCGAGGGCATCGTCTTGCAATCGAACAACACCAGTTTGTGCCGCGCACGGGTCATTGCCACGTAAAACAGGCGGCGGTCCTCCTCGTATTGGCGGGTGTCCTCGGGGGTGCGGCAGCAGATCTCCGGCTTGGCGGGCAGCACGCCGTCAAAGGCATCCAGCAGCACCACCCGGTCATACTCCAGACCCTTGCTGGAATGGATCGTCGATAAAACAAACGGAACATCGCTGTTTACATCGGCCTTCGCGGCAATCAGCATCCGCAGCTCTTCCAGCCGGTCCAACAGGCGCAGGGCGTTGGGCTCCTGCTCGGCCAGCATTTCCAAAATAGCCAGTTTGCCGGTGTCCATGCCCTTCTGGTTCAGGTACGCGCCGTAACCGCAGCCGTGGCGCACGGCGTCCAGCGCATCGGCGGCGTTCAGCTGCGGGATGCGCTTAAACGCCGCGTAAATATCCCCCAGCGATTCCCGCATCCGAGTCTTTGTCTCGGAGTCACGGATCAGCTCCTCCAAAATCGGCCGCCCGGTGCGGGCACTGGCCCCGCAGGCCGCCAGCGCCCTCTGGCGGGAGAGCGCCAGCCCAAACTTGTAGTACAGCCGCAAAAACCGCTCACCATTGGCCGGCTCGTAGGCAAAGCGCAAAAAATCCACGGCATCCAGCACAATTTTGTGGGTGAAAAACGTCAGGTCGGCCTTTTTAAAGCGGTAGGGCACACCCCGCCGCTCGCACAGGTCTACCAGCGGCAGCGCACTCTCGTTGTTGCGGAACAGCACCGCCGTCTCCCCGCCGCCGCGCCGGGCTTCCTCAAACAGCCAGTCGATCTGCTCCTCGCGCCGGGTGATGCGCCGTATCTCAATGGGGCACTGCGCCCCCTGGGTCGACCGCAGGGTTTTGGGGCGGCGGTAGCGGCTGCGGGCCACAAAGGCGTTGGCGGCGGCCACGATCTCCTCACTGGAACGGTAATTCTCCTCCATCAGCAGCACCTGTGCGCCGGGGTAGACCTGCTCAAAGTCCATCAATGCCTGGGGGTAGGCGGCGCGGAACCCATAGATGCTCTGATCCTCGTCGCCTACCATAAACAGGTTCAGACTGCGCCCGGCCAGCAGCCGTATAATTTCGTGCTGAATTTTGGAGGTATCCTGCGATTCATCCACGCAAAAATATTTATACCGCTGCTGGAAATACGCCAGCACCGGCGGCGCGGCCCGCAGAATTTGCAGCGCAAACACCATCTGGTCGTCGTAGTCCATCTGCCCGGCCCGTTTCAGCGCGGCCTGGTAGCGGCGGTACAGCTCCGGCAGGTTGGCTAAATCCGTTTCCAACCCTTCAATTTCCTCATCGGCCAGCGCCATATTTTTAATGTAGGTGATGGCCGTGCGCAGCTCTTTCAGTGTGCTCTCGGTGGGAAACTCCCGGTTCACCTGCTGCCAGATGTCGGTCAGCATCCGGGTGATGTCGCCCTCGTTGGTCAGCAGTTCAGGCTGGCGGCGGCCGTAGACCCGGCTGTAATACTGCAAAATCACCGCCGAAAGCCCGTTAATGGTGCGGAAGGTCATCTGCCCGGCCAGCTCCGCCCCAAAACGGGCGGCAAAGCGGCCGCGCATCTCATGGGTGGCGGCCACTGTGTAGGTCATCGTTAAGATCTGCGCCGGGGGCACATCGCAACACAGCACCATGTAGCCCAAACGGGTCACCAGCACGGTGGTTTTGCCGCTGCCCGGCACGGCCAGCAGCAGCACCGGCCCATGCACGGCCTGCACGGCGGCCAGCTGTTGGGGGTTCAGTCCCGCCGCATATTGCTTGATAAAGGTCTCTTTCTGCAAAAGGCAGCCTCTTTCTATGCCCCGCCCATAGGCGGAAAAGTTCGATACTACAAGCATACCATGCCGCCGCGGCGGGGGCAAGCGTTACTTTTTTATCACGAAGCAGGGCAGGGGAGCGGTGCTGGCCCAGTTGGCAAACTCGCATACCAGCACGGTGTATTTTGTCAGCGGCAGGGCGCGGAAAAATCCCAGCGCCGCCTGCTTTTCACTATCACCGATGACCTGCCCGCTGTACAGCACCGCCGCCAGCACACCGCGCGGCTTCAGGGCATCCAGCGCGGCCTGCAGGGCGGGCAGGCTGCCATCGGCGGTGGAGTGCACCTCGTGGTCGGCGCCGGGCAGCCAGCCAAAATTGAACAGCACGCAATCCGCCGTGCCGGGGGCGACCAGTTCGGCCAAACGTGCATGGTCGTGTACCAATGCCTGCCCGATGGCCCCCAGCCCGGCGGCGCCCAGCCGTGTGTTGGTGTTTTCCACGGCGGCAGGCTGAATATCCAGCGCCAGCACCCTGCCTGTGGGTCCTGCCAGGCGGCACAAAAACTCGGTGTCGTGGCCGTTGCCGCAGGTGGCGTCCACATACAGTCCGCCCGGCTGGAGGTGGGCTGTCAAAAATTCATGGCAAAGCTGCACCGCCGAAAGATCCGGCACCCGGCGGCGGACCATCTCGCCGCCCTGGGGCAGAAAGCCGAACTTTTTCAATAAGGCCCCGGCGGCTTCGTCAGCGGCAGGGCCGGCGGTAAAGCGGGTCTCGCGTTTGACGTCATCCCCGCCGTTTTGCTGCAAGATCTCCTTGACCAGATAGCTGCCGTACCCCCGCTGCCGCCAGGCCGGGTCGATCTCCACCCACAGTCGCCCATCCTCCAGCGCAGCCGTGCCGATGACGGTCTTTTCTTTGTATAATACGTATTTCCCGGCTTCGTGGGTGATTTTCATAGCAGGCACTTCCTTTTACAAACTACATCCAGCATACAGGCCTCAGCACCGCCTGTCAAGCGCCGAAATGGGAGTGTTTTCACATTCTTTTCACCCGGCCGAGAAACCTATTTCACAATTGGCCGGTATACTATAGGCATAGAAAGCAAAAAGGGAACGAAAGACCCAGGGACATTGCCCCGACGCTTCCCAAATCTCACGCGAAAGGATGGACCAGTATGAGCAACGAATACGATTACTCCGGTCTTTACAATAACGGCCAGGGCGGCAATACGCCCGACCCCAATCAGGGCCAGAACAACGACCAGCCCCGGAACGAAGCCAACCAGGCTTCTGCAACCCGGCCCGATCAGCCCAGCCAGCCCGAGCAGGGCGGCTACCCCAACGTGGGCAGCAGCGGCATGAACACCGCCAACACCGCCCGCACCGATTACTCGGCAGGCAGCAGCACCAATAACACCAGTGCCAACACCTACAACCAGCCGAACAACGCCTACGGCCAGAACAACGGCTACACCAGCAGTTTCAGCGGCGGCAATGGCGGCAGCAACGGCGGCTACAATGGCTACAGCTACGCCAGTGCCCCGCAGCAGCCCCCCAAGAAAGAAAAAAAGCATAACAAGGTCCTGCTGCGCGTCCTCGCCGGTGTCGGCGTGGTGGCCCTGGGCTTCGGCAGCGGCATCGGCGGTGCCGTGGTGGCCAGCCGTGCCGGCCTGACCGGCAACCAGGTGGTCGTGCAGGAAGTCCAGCGCGACACCGGCACCGATGCCTCTAACACCGGCAGCACCGATGGCACCTCTATGACCATGCAGCAGATCGCTGCTGTGGCCTCCCCCAGTGTGGTGGCCATCACCACCGAGCAGATGAGCAGCAGCCAGACCTGGTTTGGCGGCTACTATGTGCAGAGCGGTGCCGGTTCCGGCATCATCGTCAGCCAGGATGGCTACATCCTCACCTGCGCCCATGTGGTCAGCGGCGCTACCAGCGTGAAGGTCCAGCTCAACGGCAGCGACCAGAGCTATGACGCCACCGTTGTCGGCGTCGACTCTACTTCCGATATTGCCGTGCTGAAGATCGATGCCACCGGCCTGACCCCGGCAGTCATCGGCGATAGCGATAAGCTGGCTGTCGGTGAGACCACCGTGGCTGTGGGCAACCCGCTGGGCACCTTGTCCAACACCGTTACCCAGGGCATCGTCAGCGCCCTGAACCGTCAGGTCACCGTGGAAGATAACAATATGACCTTGATCCAGACCGATACATCCATCAGCCCGGGCAACTCCGGCGGCGGTCTGTTCAACGCAAACGGTGAGCTGATCGGCGTGGTCAACGCCAAGAGCAGCTACAGCGAGGCCGAGGGCATCGGCTTTGCCATCCCCATCAACACCGCTATGGACATTGCCCAGCAGTTGATCGAAAACGGCGCTGTGGCCCGCCCGGTGCTGGGCGTCAGCATCCTGGACGTTCAGGATTCCTCCACCGCACAGCAGTACGGTGTGTCCGCTTTGGGCGTCTACGTGGCTGATGTCACCAAGGGCGGCGGTGCCGAGGCTGCCGGTGTGCAACGCGGCGACCGCATCATCGCCATCGATGACACGGCTGTCAGCAGCACCGCCACTGTCAAGAGCTATCTGGCCGACAAGCAGGTGGGCGACACCGTCACCCTGCAGGTCGAGCGCGACGGCAAGGTCCTGACTCTCAACGTCACTTTGGGGAATAGTGCGCAGTAAAAGTGCCGCAACCCAAAGACCCCTTTTGCACAAGGGAGGCTCTCCCTACCCCGCGTTTTCTATAAACATTTCCTCCTTCTTTTTTCTTTCCATATAATCTTCTAATCTTGCAAAAATGTCCCACAATGCAAATCTTGCATTGTGGGACATTTTTGCTGTTTTATACAGCTTGTTCATAAAAACTTTGTTTGACAGGCCATACAGCCGTACTGTATAATTTAAAATGTACGCAACGTATAAAAAAAGTTCATATCCGGGAAAGAATCTGGACGAAACGCGCACAAGATGCCGAACCGTCCGCGAAACAGGGGAACAGAAGAAAAGGAGGTCATACCCATGAGCGATTACGCTGCTATTGCAAAAGAAGCTGCCGTTTTTACCGAGGAATGTGTCACCAACAACCGCATCGACCCGTCCCTTTTTGGGCAATACAACATCAAGCGCGGCCTGCGCGACCAGGACGGCAAAGGTGTGCTGGCAGGCATTACCAACATCTCCCGTATTGATGCCTTTGAGGAGAAGGACGGTAAAAAAGTGCCCTGCGACGGAAAACTCTGGTACCGCGGCTACAACGTGTATGACCTCATCCGGGGCCTGCGCGGCAAGCGCTATGCCTTTGAGGAAGCCGCCTACCTGCTCCTTATCGGTGACCTGCCCAACGAGGCCCAGCTGGATGCTTTCAAGGACAGCCTGGTCAAATGCCGCGACCTGCCCACCAACTTTGTGCGGGACGTCATCATGAAAGCCCCCAGCCGCGACCTGATGAACTCGCTGACCCGCAGCGTGCTCACCCTCGCCAGCTACGATGACGACATCGGCAAGACCGACCTGCAGACCCAGCTGGAGCAGTGCATCAAGCTCATCAGCGTCTTCCCCATGCTGGCCGTCTACGGCTACCACGCCTACCATTATTATGAGTGCGGCGGCAGCATGTACATCCACCGCCCCAAACCGGAGCTTTCCACCGCCGAAAACCTGCTGCAGATGCTCCGCCCCGACCAGAAATACACCGAGCTGGAAGCCCACGTGCTGGACATCGCCCTGCTGCTGCATATGGAGCATGGCGGCGGCAACAACTCCACCTTCACCACCCGCGTGGTCAGCTCCTCCGGGTCGGATACCTACTCGGTCATTGCGGCGGCGCTTTCCAGCCTGAAAGGTCCCAAGCACGGCGGTGCCAACATCAAGGTCATGCAGATGATGGACGACATCCGCGCCCACGTCACCGACCCCACCGACGAAGCCGCCATGCACGACTACCTGTCCCGCATCGTCGACCGCCAGGCCTTCGACCAGAAGGGCCTGATCTACGGCATGGGCCACGCGGTCTACTCCCTCAGCGACCCCCGCGCCGTGGTGTTCAAAAACTTTGTGCACCAGCTGGCCGATGCCAAGGGCCGCGCCCGCGATTTTGAATATTACAACACCATCGAGCGGCTGGCCCCCAAAGTCATCGCAGAAAAACGCCATATTTATAAAGGCGTGTCTACCAACGTCGACTTCTACTCCGGCTTCGTCTATGACATGCTGGGTATCCCCGTGGAGCTGTACACCCCCATCTTCGCCGTGGCGCGCATCGTGGGCTGGTCCGCCCACCGTATGGAGGAGCTGGTCAACGTGGATAAGATCATCCGCCCCGCCTACCAGAGCATCATGACCCCGCGGGACTACGTGCCGCTGGAAAACCGCTGATGCCCGCCTGACCCCCTTACATGCAAAAGGAGGCCGAATGAACGAAAAACTCAAAGAAAAGACCCGCGAAGCCCTGACCAGCGTGCTGCCCATCACGGTCATCGTGCTGATGCTCAGCGTCACGCTGGTGCCCATGGAGGTGGGTACGCTGGCCCTGTTTTTAACGGGGGCGGTGCTGCTCATCGTGGGCATGGGCTTCTTCCAGCTGGGTGCCGAGATCTCCATGACCCCGCTGGGCCAGGGGATAGGCGGCAGCATCGTGCGCCAGAAAAAAACATGGCTGGCCGTTGTCATCTGCTTTGCCATGGGTGCTATCATCACGATCTCAGAACCCGATCTGCAGGTGCTGGCCAACCAGGTGGCGGCCATCCCCAACGCCGTGCTCATCTGGACGGTGGCGGCGGGCGTCGGCGTGTTCACCGCCGTGGCGGTGCTGCGCATTTTGTACCGTGTGCCGCTGTCCAAAATGCTGCTGGGGCTGTATTTGCTGCTGTTCGTGGTGTCCCTTTTTGTCCCCAATGAATTTTTGGCCGTCGCCTTTGATGCCGGCGGCGTCACCACCGGCCCCATGACGGTGCCCTTTATCATGGCGCTGGGCATCGGCTTCTCAGCTGCCCGCAGCGATAAGGACAGCGCCAACGACAGCTTCGGCCTCATCGCTCTGTGCAGTGTTGGCCCAATCCTGATGGTCATGCTGCTGGGCATCTTCTACCACCCCACGGAGACGATTTATGACGCCGTGCAGCTGGCCCCGGTCATCACTACCCAGGATGTGGCACTGGCCTTTTTGCAGGACCTGCCCCATTATACGGCCGAGGTGCTGCAAAGCACGCTGCCCATCGTGGGCGTGTTTGTGCTGTTCCAGGCGCTGACCCGCAGCTTCCAGCCGCGCCAGTTGGTGCGTATGGTGCTGGGTTTTGTGTATACCATTATCGGGCTGATTTTGTTCCTTACCGGTGTCAACGTCGGGTTCGCGCCCGTAGGCAATCTGCTGGGCAGCGGCCTGGGCAGCGGCCCCCTGCGCGGGGCGCTGCTTCCTATCGGCATGCTCATCGGCTACTACATCGTCAAGGCCGAGCCAGCGGTGCAGGTGCTCAACGAACAGGTCGAGGAGATCACAGGTGGCACCATCTCCCGCCATGCCATGAACCGCGCCCTGCAGGCCGGTGTGGCCGTGGCGGTGGCGCTGGCCATGCTGCGCGTGCTGACCGGACTTAGCATCTACTGGGTGCTCATCCCCGGCTACGCGGCGGCGCTTATCATGAGCCGCTTTGTCCCGCCGGTGTTTGTGGGCATCGCGTTTGACTCCGGCGGCGTCGCCAGCGGCCCGATGACATCCACTTTCCTGCTGCCGCTGGCCATGGGCGCATGCGGCGCGGTGGGCGGCAACGTCGTCACCGATGCCTTCGGTATCGTGGCGCTGGTCGCCCTGGCTCCGCTCATCGCCATCCAAATCATGGGCCTGCTGTATGCCCGCCGCACCCAGGCGCAGACCGCCCCCAACATTTTGGACGACACCGTGGTGGAACTGGAGGAATACTGATATGGCTGCAACGCAAAAACGCACCCCCTGCCTGCGGCTGCTCCTTTCGGTCACGCAGGCCGAGGATGAGCACCGCGTGGTGGAAGTGCTGCAAAAAAACGGAATCCCCCTTTGTTTTGAAGCCCGCGCCAAGGGCACAGCCCCGTCTGAGCTGCTGGATGCCATCGGCCTGGGCGGCACCACCCGCGTGCTGACGGCGGGCCTGCTGCCCCGCGCCAACGTCCCGGCGGTGTTCGGGGCCATCAACAAGGCGCTTTCTTACCACAAGCGCGGCGCAGGCATCGCCGTGACCCTGCCGCTGACCGGCGTACAGAACAGCATTTTGCAGTTGACCGCCCCGGCGGACTGTGCCGGCCCCACTGCTGAAAAGGAGGAACACACCATGAAGGACCATCCCTACGCCCTGCTGTGGGTTTCCGTCAAGGCGGGCCACGGCGACGAAGCTGTGGACGCTGCCCGCAAAGCAGGGGCCCGCGGCGGCACAGTGCTGAAAGGCAGCCGCTGCAGTACCGAGGAGGCCAGTAGCTTTTTGGGCATTTCCATTCGGGAGGAGCAGGATTTTGTTATGATCGTCGTCCCGCAGGAGCAGAAATCCGCCGTCATGCAGGCAGTCACAGCCGCCTGCGGCCTGAACACCCCCGCCCACGGTGTAACAGCCGCCCTGCCGGTAGATGAAGTGATGGGATTAGAATAAGTACCCCTTAAAAGGCCCCCTTGTGTAAAGGGGGCTCCGCGAAGCGGTGGGGGATTGTGAACTTACCCATACATCGACCTACCCCCGTAAAATCACAATCCCTCCGTCACGGCTACCGCCGTGCCACCCGCTTACGCGTCGGGCCCCTCTGTCGCTTCGCGACATCTCCCCACACTGTGGGGAGTCCCCCTTTACACAAGGGAGGCTTTAGGGGCCCGCAATAACGATAAAAAAAGGATGCAAGGAACTTACTCCTTGCATCCTTTTATTTTGAAAATTACCCGGCAATCGCACCAAAGGCCGAGAAGCCCAGCAAACTGACCACACCCATGATGCACCCGGCCAGCAGCACGCCGCCCATGCAGGCACGCACGCTGGATTTGAAATCCATGTCCAGCAGGCTGGCGGCCAGTGTGCCGGTCCAGGCACCGGTGCCCGGCAGGGGGATACCCACGAACAGCAGCAGCGCCCAGGGCAGGCCGCGGCCGGCCTTGGCCTTCAGCTTCTCGCCGCCCTTGTGGCCCTTCTCCAGGCAGAAGGTGAAGAACTTGCCGATGACCGGCTTATCCGCGCCCCACTCCAGCACCCTGCGGGCCAGAAAGAAGATGAACGGCACCGGGAGCATGTTGCCGATGATGGAGATGATGTACACCTGCCACAGCGGCAGGCCCAGCCCCACGCCGATGGGGATCGCGCCGCGCAGCTCGATCAGCGGCACCATCGAGACGAAAAATACAGTCAGATATTTAGTCAGCATAATAAACCTCGTTGTAGTGTTGCTTTCTGTAAACGATAACTTACTAATTATACAGGATAACGACCAATTTGGCAAGTACTACTTTAAAGGCTCCCCGCAAGGGGAGCCATCTCTGCTACCGTATGCCTTAACCTTATTCTATATACACATCCTCAAATTTATCCTGTTTTGTCAAATCCGGCCAATCTTATGAACATGTTGTAAACTTTTATAAAATTGCACAAGGTTAGTTGTATAAAACTAGCGTCCTGCACGAAAATAAGTTAATTTTCTCTAACTGCTTGACTTTTAGGTGTTAGTTATGCTAAACTGCTATCGCAAGCGGTTAGAACGTTCTAACCGCCCACTTTTGCTTGACCTGTTAGCATATGCTAATGGGCGGGCCAAACAGCATATAAAGGGGTGTTTGTGCTATGCCTTTGACAATGGCAAAAGCAGGTGAGACCGTCACCATCCAGAAGATCACCGGTAAGGATGAAGTTCGTCTGCACCTGGCAGAGTTGGGCTTTGTTGTTGGCGAGACCATTACGGTCGTCAACGAGATCAGCGGCAACCTGATCCTCCAGGTCAAGGAAGCCCGCATCGCGCTGGATAAGACCATGGCCATGCGCATCATGGTCGCCTAAAATTCGGAAATCCGTCCCCGCGCAAACGGAGGCTAGATTTACAGTATTGAGGAGGAATCGTATATGAAAACTCTTAAAGACGTTAAGGTCGGCGAGACTGCTACGGTCAAGCGCCTGCACGGCGAAGGCCCTGTCAAGCGCCGCATCATGGACATGGGCCTGACCAAGGGTGTCCAGGTCTACGTCCGTAAGGTCGCACCTCTGGGCGACCCCATGGAGCTGACCGTCCGCAACTACGAGCTGAGCGTTCGTAAGGCTGACGCCGAGATGGTCGAGGTCGAGTAAAATGGCTGCTTTCCCCGCCCAAAAGCGGGAAAACATAGAAAGGGGTATATGAATGGCAATTAAAATTGCATTGGCCGGCAACCCGAACTGCGGTAAAACCACCCTGTTCAACAACCTGACCGGCTCTAACCAGTACGTCGGCAACTGGCCCGGCGTTACGGTGGAAAAGAAAGAGGGCAAACTCAAGGGCCACGATGATGTCGTGATCCAGGACTTGCCCGGTATCTACTCTCTGTCTCCCTACACGCTGGAGGAAGTTGTCGCCCGCGGCTACCTCGTCAACGAGAAGCCCGATGCCATCCTGAACATCATCGATGGTACCAACATCGAGCGTAACCTCTACCTGACCACCCAGCTGATCGAGCTGGGCATCCCCGTTGTCATGGCAGTCAACATGATCGACCTGGTTCGCAAGAACGGCGACAAAATCGACCTGAACAAGCTCTCCAAGGAACTGGGCTGTAAGGCTGTTGAGATCTCCGCCCTGAAGGGCGAGGGCTGCCAGCAGGCTGCCGAGGCTGCCATCGCCGCCGCCAAAGAGGCCAAGGGTGTTGAGCTGCCCCATGTCTTTACCGGCAGCGTTGAGCATGCCATCGCTCATATCGAGGAGTCCATCCAGGGCAAGGTCGATGACCGCTTCCTGCGTTGGTACGCCGTTAAGCTGTTCGAGCGCGACGACAAGGTCGAGGCTGAGCTGAACCTCGGCAAAGACCTGCTGGATCACATCGGCCAGCATGTCACCGACTGCGAGAACGAGATGGATGACGATGCCGAGAGCATCATCACCAACCAGCGTTACGCTTACATCAACGGTGTTGTCGACAAGGCCGTCAAGAAGAAGGCCCGCGTCGAGCACCTGACCGTTTCCGATAAGATCGACCAGCTCGTTACCAACCGTATCCTGGCCCTGCCCATCTTCGCAGCCATCATGTGGCTGATGTACGCCATCGCCATGGGTACCTCTGTTGCTGACGGCGGCATCGGTATCGGCACCTTCGCTACCGACTGGACCAACGATGTTCTGTTCGGCGAGATCGTCCCCAACGCCCTGGGCGGCTTCCTGGAGGGCATCGGTGTTGCCGGCTGGCTGTACGGCCTGATCATGGACGGCATCGTCGCCGGTGTCGGCGCTGTTC
>OLPG01002536.1_pt1 | contig 12697 bp, 16 predicted proteins | sample 1672311 | NCBI WGS metagenome assembly OLPG01 (sample SAMEA3136670, study PRJEB25190) | human gut metagenome | biome: human gut; feature: human-associated habitat; material: faeces | place: Austria | collected 2013
CTAAAATACTTTTATCTGCATAATTATCTATTATAATTATTTCTTTCTTTGCTTCATTAAATATATCAATTAATAATGAATATGCATCATATATTTGTCCCTCATAAAATATATGATTTATCTTTTCTTTTTCCTCTAATTTTGAAAATGATTCTTGAAGTAATTTTATTTCGTTATCGTGTTTAATAAGCATATTTTTCATATTATCTTGTTCTATTAAATTTGCTGAAATATATTTTCTCATTTTTACAAATGTTCTCATTATATTAACGCTTACTTCTGCTGCGACAGGTGTATGTAAAATAGTCGCAAGCATTGCTACTCCTTGTTCAGTAAATGCATATGGATTATACCTTTTTCCACCATAATTAGTCGTTGAATTTGAGGTTTCAAAATGAAACCTCAAGTTTTCCGTTTCATTGTTAGTTAATTGAAAATAAAAATCATTTGGAAATTTTTTAACATTTCTATTTACCGCTAAATTAATTGATTTTGTTCCATTTTTACACTGATATAATTTTGCTAAATCCGAATCTAACATTACCTGTTTTCCTCTTATCTCATATATCATATTTTCTATATTTAATTCTTCTTTTAATTCGTACATTTATCTTCTCCTATACTTTTGATTATTGTCTTGTTCTATTAAATTTGCTGAAATATATTTTCTCATATAAACAAATGCATCCATTATTCTTATACTTGTTTCTACTGCTACTTTAGATTTTAATATTGTAGATAGCATTGCAATCCCTTGCTCTGTAAATACCCTAGGATAACTCCTGGACATATTACTAATTTTTGCGGTCGAAAATTTCGACCACAAATTTTCCATTTCAATTTCATTCAAACGAAATGAAAATCTTTCTGGAAATTTATATGGATTATTTTTTACCGCCTCATTTATTCTTTTAGTTTCAACATTATATAATTTTTCTAAATCACAATCTAGCATTACCTGTTTACCTCTTATTTCATATATCATATCTTTTATGCTTAAATCTTCTTTTAGTTCGTACATTTATATCCTCCTATAATTATATTCTCTCTTTTTAAAGTAAATTCCACTAAAGATAGAAAAAAAGAAGATAAAAATCTCCTAATTTAACTTTTTTCATTATGTCTACTTACATTTAATATTATTCCTATACTTACTAAAGATAATATTAAACTAGATCCACCATAAGAAAGAAATGGAAGCGTTACACCTGTTATAGGAACAAGTCCTACAACAACCGCTAAATTTAATAATGTTTGAAAAGCCATTTGAAATGTTATACCAAAAACTAAATATTTACCAAATAAATTATCACAATTAATCGCAATTTTTATACATCTATGAAATATTATTATAAATAAAAATGCTACTATTAATATTCCAAGTATACCAAGTTCTTCACTTATTATTGAAAATATAAAATCAGTTTGTGGTTCTGGTAAATAAAAATGTTTCTGTACTGAATTAAAAAGTCCAAGACCCAAAAGTCCCCCAGGTCCTATCGCATATAATGATTGTATTGATTGAAATCCTGCCCCTAATGGATCTGTCCAAGGATTAATAAATGACACTATTCTTTTTATTCTATATGGAGCTGCAATAATAAGACCAGCAAGTCCTAATAATCCTACTACACCTATTTTTACAAAGAACTTCATATCTACACCGGATACAAATAGTAAACCAACTACCCCTACTAATATAATTGCTCCTGTACCTAAATCTGGTTGAAGCATTATAAGACCAAAAGCAAGTAATGTAATAATTAATATAGGAAATACTCCCTTTACAATATGCCTTACATCTTTTGGATTGGAACTTAAATATTTAGATGCAAATATAATAATACCTAGTTTCATGAATTCTGATGGTTGTACTCCAAGTCCACCAATACCAAACCAACTTCTAGAGCCATTTCTAATTGTACCTATCCCAGGAATTAATACTAAAATTAAAAGAAGAAAGCAAATTCCTAGTATAATATTTGCTTTCTTCAAATAGTTCGTATAATCTACCTTTGATATTATATATTGTGCGATAAGTCCAATTACAAGAAAAAATGCTTGTAATTTTAAATATTTAAATTCATCATTAAATTTATATTCAGCCCATATTCCTGATGCTGAGAAAATCATAAGTACTCCAAACAGTGATAAAATCACCACTGCTATAAAAAGCTTATAATCTATTTTTTTCATTAATACCATACCCCATATACAAGAGCGCCTGTTCCAAGAATAAATCCAACTACATAAAATAATCTTACTATATCAGTTTCGCTCCATCCTAATTTTTCAAATGTATGATGTATTGGTGTCATTGGGAATAATTTCTTTCCTCTTATTTTTACTGATGCAACTTGAAGTATTACACTAAGTGTTTCAATAACAAATACACCACCAACTACTATTAATGACATTTCTCTATGAGTTAATATTGCAAGTGTTGCAAGTACTGCACCAAGTGCGAGTGATCCAGTATCACCCATAAACACTTTGGCGGGGTGACCATTATATACCAGAAATCCAAGAAGTCCTCCAACAAGTATAAAGCAGAATACTGCAACATCATCATAACCTGCTAGCCATCCAGAATTCCAAGCAATCATACCATAAACCATAATTGCGATTGCAGATAGTCCTGCAGCAAGACCATCAAGTCCATCTGTTAAATTAACTGCATTACTTGTTCCAACAAGCATAAATAATATAAAGAAACCATACATAAATCCTAAATTAATTTTTAAGTGAAGCGCATATATTTCTATTTCTGGATTAGATCCATTTCTAATATATATATAGAAGAACATAATTGCAATTACTACTTGCGCTAAGAACTTTTGCATTCTTGTTAGACCTTTTTCATTACACTTATATTTTACCTTTAAAAAGTCATCTACAAATCCTATAAGTCCATACCCAAAGAATACAAATAAAATTATAAGTAAATTACTTGATATCTTAAGTTTATTAGTAAAACACAAAAATAAAATTGTAAAAATAGTAGAAACAATAAATATTATTCCTCCCATTGTAGGTGTTCCACTTTTCTTTTCATGTGCTTTAACAAACACACTTGTTTTTTGTCCTACTTTTAGTTTTCTAAGCCATGGAATAAATACTAAACCTAAAACTACTGACGCTATAAATCCTATCATTAAGGCTAGTACTGATTTCGCTAGTACATACATATAATACACATCCTTTATTCACAAAAATAATTATATCATACTTAATAATCTTTTTATTATATTTTTTTAATTTTTTACATTTTTATTTTTTATCTCCAAGTAATATTCTTATTTTACTACCCTCATATACCCTTTCTCCTGCTGATGGAGACTGGAATAATATGTATTCTCCGCTTCCTGTATATTGTACATCAAATTTCTGTAAACTTCCTTTTACATCACTTAATTTTTGGTTTACAACATTAGGCACCTCAGCATATTTTTTATCCCATAGTTGATAATTTTTTTCTTTAGCATCTTCACTTTTAGGAATATTTAAAGCGTTAATTGAGTCTTCTAATATTGCCTTTGCAATAGGGGCTGCTACTGTTCCACCATATTGCACTATTCCTTTTGGATTATCAATTGCAACATATACAACTACTTTAGGATTATCTGCTGGTAAAAAGCCAATAAATGATAATATATAATTACCAGACATATATGCACCATCTTTAACTTTTTGAGCAGTACCTGTTTTACCACCTACTCTATATCCATCTATAAATGCATTTCTACCTGTACCATTTGTAACAACACTTTCAAGTGCAAGTGCTGTTTTTTTACTTGCTTCTTCACTTATTACTCTTCTTACCATCTGTGGTTTATTAGTTACAACCGCATTATTTGTTTCTGGTTCTGTTATACTTTTTACTATATATGGTTTAAATAATTTACCACCATTAATTGCAGCTGATACTGCAGTTATCTGCTGTATTGGAGTTACTGATACACCTTGACCAAATGCAGTAGTTGCAAGTTCAACTTCACCAACTCTATCAAGTTTAAATATTATCCCTGTCGCTTCACCATTTAAGTCTATTCCTGTTTTTTTACCAAATCCAAATTTTTCAATATAACTAAATAATCTTTCTTTACCTAGTCTTTGTCCTAAAGCAACAAATCCTGGATTACATGAATTTTCAACAACTTGAAGAAATGTTTGCGCACCATGACCTTTTGTCTTCCAACATTTAATTTTTGCATTTGCTACTCTTACACTACCACCATCATAAAAGTGATCATTTTGTAAATCAACTGTATTTTCTTCTAATGATGACGCAAGTGTTATTATTTTGAAAGTAACCCCCGAAAACGATAACTAAACAAAACAAAAAAAGACTAGATTACCATATATAATTTATATACGATAACCTAGTCTATATCATAACTTAAATACACATTTATTCTAAAATTATTTCTTTGAAAATCGGCTCTACCTAAATCTAAAGTTTCAACTTCTTTAGTAAATATTGGCGAGTATTTATCATCATCTATATGTCTAGCACCTTTTCCAGTAGGAATTGGTTTTTTCAATAAATTCAGATAAATTTTTAACATTAATTTATGTCTATCATTATCTCCTTTATAAACTATAATTTCTTCTAAAAACTTATCTACAAATTCACTAACATTTTTTTTAGAATCAACTTGTTTTTTTATAGCATCTTCAATAACTTTGATATTGCCAAAACTGTCTGACATAATTTTTCTTTCTTGTTCTATTTTGCCAATTCTTATATTTAAAGATGATATATCTTCGTTGTACTTATCATTTCTTTCTTTAAATTCAAGGTTATTAATACTACCATCAATATTTAATTCTAATAACTTTTCTTTTTTGGTTTCAATAGTTTTGATCTCGTTTTTTAATTTTGAAATTTCAAATTGATAATTATTATCTATTTTCAAATTAGAATAGTAACTTAACATTTCTTTTATAATTTCGTTTTTATTATCAAATACTTGCTCCATTATAATTGTAAATATATTATTCAAATCCATCTCTGCAATTATCGGGCTTTCACAAGCATCCAATCTATATTTTACATAATTACCACAAGCCCATCTTGGCTTTGTCTGTTTTCTTTTATTTGTCATTCTTTGATAAGAAACATTATGATCACTACAAAATATTTTTGTTGTATAACAATATTTTCTTTCAGTTTTTTTGGCATTACCATTACCTGCTTTCATTAGTGTACTTCTGCTATCTAATATCTCATTTGCACGATTCCATAATTCTTCACTAACTATGGCTGGTATGCTTTCATCTTTATATATTACTTGTTCTTCTACTGGTATATAAACTCTTTGTTTAGTTCTATAATCAATCGTTTCAGTAGTATGTCCACGATAAAAACCTTTATATTTAGGGTTCTGTATAATTCTTTTTAATGTATCTTTATCATAAATATTTCCTTTATAATTATTTATGCCTTGTCTATGTAATTCCATTGCTAATTTATAAAAACCATACTTCCCAGTAGCATATAACTCAAAAATTTTCCTTATTTTTTTTGCTTCTTCTTCTACAATCACTAATTTAGCATCATCTTTTTTATAGCCAGTGATTGTATTAGAACCTAAAACTCTACCTTTTTTTATTGCTTCCTTATGTCCCCATTTAACACGAGATGAAAGCCTTTTGACTTCTTCTTGAGCAACACTTCCCATCATATTAAGTATAAATTCAGAGTTAGGATCATAAGTATTTATCCCATTAGACTGAAAATACACTCCAACATCATTAGCAAGTAATTCTTGAGTATATTTAATACTATCAGATAGATTTCTAGAAAATCTAGAAACTTCTTTTGTAACTATTAAATCAAAATAACCAGATTTTGCATCATCAATCATTTGTAAAAATTTTTTCCTTCGTTTAACAGTGCTACCACTAATACCTTCATCTATGTAACCATTAACATAAGTCCAATTTTTATTTGACTTTATAAAATTTTCAAAAAAAGATATTTGATTATCTAAAGAGTTTAATTGTTCATCACTTTCAGTAGAAACACGGGCATAAAAAGTAACTCTTAAAGGTAGTTCGGCAATGTTTTTGCCTTTTAAGATTTCTTCTCTGACTTTATAGAATCTCATAATCTACCTCCTTATCAACTTTTTACCTCTTTACTACAACGATTAATTTTCTCATAAATAATTTTACAAACTTCATCATATTGTTGTTCAGTAATTACACCTTGATCATATAATTTTTTATTTATTATCAATTCATATTCAAGGATTGTTATTCTTGGAGTTTTCAATAGAAAAAGCCTCCAAAAATAAGAGAAAAATTATCATTTAATTTTTTGGTTGATTGCATGGTAGCTCTCTTGAAAAGGATTGTCAAATCATTATGAGCATATTTGTAATTTTTTTTATTTTTTTTCAAAAAAACACCTCCAACTAGTAAAAGTGTATGAAAGGTAATTTTATTTAATGAATTAGAAACAAAATTAGACATTTTTATTTCCTTTCTGCAAAGTTAAATCATTTTCTAAAGGATTCTTTAAATGTATTTCAATAGTTGATTTTGTATTATCTCCATTGTCAATTTCTAAATGATATACTTCTTTATTTATTTTACCTTTTAGAAATATTGATTCCTTTGTATTTAATGGTTTTTTTAATTCAAAACTGGCAAATGTGCGATTATTATTTTCTTTAAACTCAAATATTTTTATTTTATCTTTTAATAAATCATTAACGATATTAACAATATTATTTAACTTATTAATTTCTTCAGTCTTAAACTTGTCATAAAATGAAAGTTCTTCTTTATTTATCTCTTTGTTATTTCTATTTCTATATAATCTATCATATTTTGTTTGTATATCTTCAACTGTAAAATATGTATAACTTAAATCTTCAAGTGGAGTTATTTTTCTTTTTAATTCGCCACTTGAATAACAAGATAACTTTTTATATATAACAGTATCTCTAAATATTGGATAACCTATATTTGGAAATATAATAGTTTTATAGTGCAAATTTTTAACTTCATCTGGTGTTAATAAATCACGACCAATTAAAGATGTAGATTTATTGCCATTATAATTAGTTAAACTTACTGATTGACTTATAGAAGAAGATTCTAAGGTCATACGACCTAAGCGTTTACTTATTGCTTCAGCCGTTTCCATAGTGTTTGTTTTCAAGTAAGCCATCCCAGAATTATCAAGTATTATTTGTGCGACTTCTTTACCGTAAACATTATCTAATTGACTTAAACTTTGAATAAACAAATGGTATCTAAGTCCTCTTGAACGAGCAACAGAAATTATTGATTCTATACTTGGCTCTACAAGTGGTGGACAATTAGAAAATTCATCACATATCCAATCTATTTCAATAGGACATTTTTTGTTTTCAGTGGAGTTAGCAAGTTTTACTAATTCCTTGTATAGAAGTCCTAGAATAATAGTTACGAGAGTATAATATATTTTATCTTCATCTGGAACTATAACAAATAAAGCTGATTGTTCTTTACCTAAAATATCAAAATCAAAATCAGATTTACTAGTTACATTAGCGACATTAACATCATCAAATATTGCCATTTTCTCACTAAAAACACTAGTAATTGATTTATATGTATTTTCACTAGATGATAATATTGGTATTAAACTATCTTTAGATTTACTTCCATAAGGCTTTTGTTCTATATAAAATTTAAACTTTTTAGCATTTTTATCTTCCATAGTAGAATTTTGAAACTTACGAATAGATGTCATTTTTATTTGTTCTCTTTTAATTTTTCCATCTTTATATTCTTCTAAGAAAAAGCCAATTAATCCCTCTAATAAATTTTTAGCACTATTATTCCAAAAAGGATCTTTACCTTGTGTTTTATCATAAGTAATCATTGATGCCAAAGAAGTTATTAATCTATTAGTTTCGGCATAACTAGATATAGATTTATTTTGATAATCAAGTTTTAAGTCAACATTATCGGTTTCATTAACTAGTTTGTCATACTTAATATAATTTTCATATTCACATATAATAGGTTCTAATATATTAATATGATTAGAAAGTTCTGGATGTCTAAAATCTATGGTTAAAACCTTATAACCTTTATCATGTAACATTTTAGAAGTTGCATGATAAATTTCTCCTTTAGGATCGGTTACAAAAACGCTTCTTTTAACTTTAGCATTAGCAATAAAACTAATCATAGGAATAACTGCTGTAACACTTTTACCAGAACCACTTGATCCTAAATAAACATAATGAGGAGTTTCTTTATCAAACCATACATGAGATATACTTTTATCATAATATACAGGAAAACCAACTTCATTTATATTACTAATTTTTTCTTTCGTAAAATTCTTGTTTATTTCATTAAAAGTAGAAAATCTAGCTGAACCATATTCATTATTGTTTTTAATTTTATGCTTAGAAATAATAGGTTCTATATAAATAAAACATACTATAAAAACAATTAATATAGCAAGTAAGATTAAAAGGGATAAACTCATAATCTATCCCTTTCTAACTTACTACTATAAATCATAATCCTCCATGTCATCTAATTCTTTTTCTGGATCATAATATAAATCTTCAAACATATTAATATCTATTTTAGATAAATCTAAATAAATTTCTTTATTACCATAATATTGTTTTAATTTTAAAATCGAATCATTCTTAAAACTAAATTCTTTAGATGAATTTAGAATTGATTGCAAATCATTAAATTTTTCTTCTATGTTATTCATATTCATAATCAACCTCTGATTCTTTCTGTAAAACTTCTTTTTTAGCAAGTTCTAATCCATGACTTAAAGTAGGACTATTATTGACTTGTTCTCTTGTTAATTCTAAAGCATCTAAAGTTTCATCTATATCAAGAGTATAACTATATTCGTGATTTTCAAGTTCACTAATAAACATATCTTTAATATAACCCTCACCAGTTTTATCAGCATTAATTAAATCATTATGTTCTTTTCTTATTTCCGACCACATTTTATTATAGTCATCGATATCTGCCTTTTTTATAAAACAACCCATACCCATATCATAAATTTTATCAGTATCAGTTGATTTTAAACCTAATTTTTTCAGTCCTTCATATAACTGTTCTTGAGAAAAAGCAAATATCATTGGAAAGTTATTTACTCTTTGTTGATGTTTTTCTTTTATTTCATCGTATTTATTTTCCATTAATTATCATCCTCCTTATTTGTTTCTGATATTCTTTTTAAAGCAATATCATAATATTTTTTATTAATTTCAAATCCTATAAATTTTCTATTTTCTAAAATACTAGCAACTGCTGTTGTGCCACTACCAATAAAGCAATCTAGAACAACATCATTTTCGTTAGAACTGTTTCTTATTAACTTCCTTATAAGTGGAAGTGGTTTTATTGTAGGATGCCCATATTTTTGCTTATCTTTTATATTAATAGTAGATAAATAGATTGTTTTGGCATCTTCATAGTTTTTAGGCTGACAAAATCCTTTTTTTCTAAAATATAAACAATATTCTTTATCTCCTAAATACTTATTACTATAAAGGGGCATAGGATTAGTTTTACCCCAAATAATAATTTCTAATTTACAATCAAGTTGTTCAATAAAATATTTTATATATAGAGGTATTTGTCTTCCATTACACCATATATAAATATTTATATTTTTCATAACTCTAATTAACTCGTCAAGAATAGAAACATCAAATCCATCAGTTAAATTATTATCTATTAATTCTTTTTCTAAACTTTTGACATCCCTAGCAACTCTTGAGTTACCTTGTTTACCACATTTAGTGCAAATATCATAAGGTGGATCAATTATTACTAGATCAACAGAATTGTCAGGTATTTTTTTAATACCTAAAAGACAATCTTCATTGTATATTTTATTTGTTTCCAATAGAAGATTTCCTTTCATATAAAAAGGTAGGAAATATATCCCACCTTAACCTAAGTAAATAATTATAATCAATATTAAATGCTTTACTTAATCTATATAAAAAAACACCACCAATATTTTCTATTTTATCATTTTCTATATTACTTAATGTCGATATAGAAATGTTAGTCATATTAGATAGTGCTTCTAAAGTTAAATTATTTTTTATTCTTTCTTGTTTTAATATTTTTCCTATTTTATTTATAAACATTCCTCCTTTGCTTAATTTATTGTATAAAAAAACAGATCACCATAAATTGATCTGCTCGATTAATTGTAATTTAATTGAAACTGTTTTCATATATATCCATAAAACTACTTACAAACCTTGCTTGTTCTTGTTCTTCTTTTGTACCAGTAGAAACTTGCCAACCATAAGTACCATAGTTTTTATAATTAAAATTATTTAAAGGCAAAAGATTGAATTCCTTTTGTATCAATTTTATTCCTTTTGAGTAATCTTTTTTCAATCTTTTAAATGCCTTTTTCGGATTTTTAAATACTGCATTTCCATACTTGTTTGCACCAATATCAAAAGCAATATTCTTTTTTCCAAATGAATTAATATCTACATTTCCTTTTACATCCCCATATTCAGCAATATAGACTTGTGTATATTTTAAATTATCATCCATTATATATCCCATTTTAATTAAAGTAAATCTCCCAATAATAATTAATACAACTACAATCAAAATTGATAGACATATTTTATATATTTTATTTCTATGCTTTTGATTCTTTAAAATATTAATTATAGTTTGTTCAGAGTGTTTTATTTGCTCATCTTTGTTTAATTTTTCACCAGCAAATAATTCATTTAAAGAAATATCTAATATACTACAAACATCTTGCATAATTGAAGCATCTGGTAGATTCAATCCTCTTTCCCATTTACTTACTGCATTCTTACTTACATTTAATTTTTCGGCAAGTTGTTCTTGTGTTAAATCCTTTTTCTTTCTCATTGTTGAAATAAATTTTCCTATTTTTTCTTGATTCATATAAATCTCTCCCTTCAACAATTAAAATTATATTTTATAACACTAAATTTTTACACATACTTAAAGTTTACTTTTGCAAATTACTATTTTTCTAACTAATTACTAAATTGTAATTTGACTAACTATTTTTTATTTTATTACCTATAAAACATCCAATTATTGATAATATAAGATATATAAATATAAATATCAGAACTGAGTCATTATAAAATATAAACATTGTTGGAATAAATAATAAAACTAACAATATTGACACCATTATTTTTAAGCCATACTTTTTACAAAATAGCACTGATATTATCAATGAGTACAACGGATAAACAATCCATAAATCACTCAAAAAAGTATAATTTGTACTTTCGGGTACTATTTTGTTAATAATTGGTATTATATTATATATAACTAAGGTTAATAATATAAATTTAATAATATCTTTTTTCATATAATCCTCACTTTCAAATTACTATATATCTACCTATTTGCAAAATTGTAATTTATAATCATTTAACTTCTATCCAAATAATATTTCCATTATAAGAAGTATTGGCAACTTCCATACATTCTTCAATACTATTCCAAACACTATCTCCTACGACTTCAAAGTTTTCATCACATCTAAAGAGATAATATTCTTCTTTTCTATTTTGATATTTACAAATAGCTAAATACTTAATATAATCTGCTACCTTACCATCTGTATAATATATTTCTCCAAAATCATCTTTTGGAGTATAATACAAAACCTTTGCATTATCTAATGTATTTGGAAACATTTTATTACACTCCTAAATTGTAATTTATTAATTATTACAATCTCCTTCAGTATATTCCATAGAATAATCACCAATTAATATATTTTTATCATTTTTAGTAGTATTACATACTATCATAGTTATATCTTTATTTTTAGATTTGTAAATTTTTGTTCCTCCATCTTTCAATGTGGCTTTTAACTCTAATTTATCAGTAATATGTTTTATACCATCATCAAGCGTTTGAAATGCAGTTGAAAGATAAGTTTTCAAAGTAATATCTTTATCTTGATCTTTAATATAAAACTCGCCAATATTTCCTGCCAAATAAATTGTACGATCATTAGCAGTATAATAATCATTAAATCTAATATCAGTGTGACTTTCTGGTTTTGTTATATAAAAATCGTTAATCTCAATATTTGTTGTTCCTACTTGTGCTGGATAACTTTCATTAATCATACCTTTATAAGTAATAGTTACCTTATCACCAATTTTACAAGAATTAAAACCGCCAACATATTCAATTATAAATTTATCACTAGACTTATATTCTTCTTCATTTTCATTTGGGCTAACAATCATAGTTTTTTCTTCGCACTCTATTATAGTTCCTGCAAAGGTATGAATATCATTTGAATTATTTTGTTTTGACTTTCTACAACCAGTCATTCCTAATACCATAAATCCACATACTAAAATAGTTAATATTGCTTTTTTCATAATCAATCCTCCATTTCAGCAAATTGTAATTTATTTGTTTTCAATAATTATTTCTTTTATTGAAGAATTATCATCTATAAGAGTAAGCTCATCAATATGAAAATGATTATTATTGTTTTTAGATATAGCCAATGAAACAAGTAAATCCGATAATTCTATAAAATCTTCTCTTGTTCCTTTTATTATCAATTCTTTGTTATCATTCAAAGAAAACTCTAATCCAAATTGTTTATTTTCAGATTTAGGATATAAACCTTTTTCTTTTAAACTATTACTTA
>OLPG01002548.1_pt1 | contig 12650 bp, 10 predicted proteins | sample 1672311 | NCBI WGS metagenome assembly OLPG01 (sample SAMEA3136670, study PRJEB25190) | human gut metagenome | biome: human gut; feature: human-associated habitat; material: faeces | place: Austria | collected 2013
AATACCCGTGACTGGACTTTCACCAGTAAGATTAGTGCCATGCTCGGCACACAAGCAAAGGCTTCGCCCCATTACGGGCAAAGCCTTTCGATCATTTTATATGTCGTTTTATTTTGTAAGGACCATAAGGATATCGTTGCTTCTCTTTACAAATTTTGTCATTTCTTCAGGAGAAAGCTGTTTATGGCTCATCATTGCAAGATCATAAAGCTGTTCACAGATCACCGGAACATACTCTGATCCCTGATTTTCTGCTATAAATCTTACAAGAGGATGATTTGCGTTCAGTACAAGTACTTCCTGACCACCGAACATATTCGGATCCATTCCGTACATATTGTACATTTTCATCATATCCTGCATACGGCGACTCTCCTCAGGAAGAGTGATCATCGCTGCAGTTCCCTCATTTTTCAGCTTCTCTACTTTTACTTCAAGTTTATCCTTGCCAAGATTCTTACGGAACACCTCAGTAAGTGTCTTGACTGTTGCTTCATCCGCTTTTCCGTCTTCACGAAGCTCTTCTGTCAGATCTGCATCAATTCTCTTGAACTGGATCGTCTGATCCTGCTGTTCAAGATGGGAAATAAACTGTGAATCGATCACATGCTTCAGCAGTACAGCATCTTTACCCGCTTCACGGAACATATTAATGTACTGGCTCTGCTGTACCTCATCGGTCACATAATAGATCACCGTTTTTTCCGGTTCCTCATTCTGGGATCCTTCAGAAGCTTTCTCCTCTGTCTTCTCCTCTTCAGCTGCTTTTGTTTCTTCTTTTTTATTTTCCTCAATGCAGTCTTTCAGGGTAAGATATTTGCCATCCAGATTCTTAAAGAGGATATAATCGTTCATCTTCTCACCAAATTTCGCATCCTTGATGCATCCAAATTTGATAAACGGGCTGATATCATCCCAGTACTTCTCATAAGACTCTCTGTCTGTCTTGCACATTCCGGTGAGCTTATCTGCTACTTTCTTGGTGATGTATTCAGAAATCTTTTTCACAAAACCATCATTCTGCAGTGCAGAACGGGAAACATTCAATGGAAGATCCGGGCAGTCGATCACACCTTTCAGAAGAAGAAGGAATTCCGGGATCACCTCTTTGATGTTATCTGCAATAAATACCTGATTATTATAAAGCTTGATGGTTCCCTCAATGGAATCATACTCTGTCCTGATCTTCGGGAAATACAGGATACCCTTCAGGTTGAACGGATAGTCCATGTTCAGATGGATCCAGAACAGCGGTTCCTTGTAATCCATAAATACCTTACGGTAAAATTCTTTATACTCTTCATCCGTGCACTCATTTGGGTGTTTCATCCAGAGCGGCTGTGTATCGCTTAAGGATACCGGCCGTTTATTGATCTTTACTTTATCTTTGGCAGGAGAAACTTCCACAACTTCTTTCTCGCCTTTATCATTCTCCTTTTCCTCTGTCTTGGCATCCTCATGGATATGCTCAACTACCACATCATCTTCACGGAGATCTGCCTCATCGATCGTTTCATACTCCTGTTCAGCATTTGCTTTGGAAAGATAGATATTTACCGGCATGAAAGAACAGTATTTCTCGATAACCTCTCTCATACGATATTCATTGGCAAACTCCAGGCTTTCCTCATTGAGGAAAAGAGTGATCTCTGTTCCCGGTTCTGTTTTGTTTCCGTCTGCCATCTCATACTCCGTACCACCGTCACAGGTCCAATGTACCGGTGTGGAACCCTCCTTGTAAGAGAGAGTATCAATATGAACTTCATCTGCAACCATAAATGCAGAATAAAATCCAAGTCCGAAATGACCGATCATCTGATCATCCGTTGTTTTATCCTTATATTTCTCAAGAAACTCTGTGGCACCGGAAAAAGCGATCTGTGTGATATATTCCTCTACTTCATCTGCTGTCATACCAATACCGTTATCGATAAACTTCAAAGTTTTCTGATCCGGATCAACGATAACATTTACAGCCGGTTTGTAACCTTCCGGGAATGTATAATCTCCCATAACTTCCAGCTTTCTCAGTTTGGTGATCGCATCGCATCCGTTGGAGATCATCTCTCTTACAAAAATATCATGGTCGGAATATAACCATTTCTTGATAATCGGAAAAATATTTTCACTGTTGATTGATAAACTGCCATGTTTTGCTGACATATATGTCACTCTCCTTTTGTTTTTATTTTTATTTCTGATGTTCCGACAGAGCCGGAAACCTGTTGTTTTTTTCAATAAATATATACTAATACGACTTTTTACAAAAGTCAAGAAAAATTTAGCACTCATCATTATAGAGTGCTAGTAACAGCATGTAAAACGGATCTCTATGTGCAAAAAAATCCCTCCGTACATTTTTTGTACGGAGGGTGCTGTAAAACTATCTTCTACATTCTGTTCTTATTTTTTCTTTCTACGATATACAAGGATTCCTCCAATACATACCACAGCCACGATCAAAATGATCACAAATGTCATGATCGGTGTACTGTCTCCCGTCTGCACTGCAGATTTCTGATTTGTCTGTGTCACTGCCGGACTCGGAGTCGCAGTAAGAACTGCTGCCTGTGATACCGTAAAAGTAACCGTACTTTCTGACTGTGTACCGGTATCCTTCCAGCTGGAGCCGTCGTATTTCTGCTGTCCAAAGGTAACTTTCAGAGTATATTTTCCCGGCTTGCTGACACGGAATGTTGCAGTATAAGGCTCTCCATCCCAGGTACGGGTCTCTGTGATCTTCCAGCTCTTCGGCTGATATCTGGTATCTCCCTTACGCGGGTTTGTATTATCCATTCCTGCACCAGCTGCTGTAAAGGTGATCTTTGTATTGGTATCATACTTGCCATTGGAATCAATGCCTGTGATCTTATTGTCCGATGCAGCGGCTTCCGTGCCCTGATATCCATTTACTGTAATACTTACTGCGATCACTGTACTGATCTTGTTGGGATTCTTAACCCCCTCCGGAAGAATGACGGTACCTTTTACATTAAATATCTGACGTTCTGCAGAAGACGGATCATAAGAAGATCCCTTAACATCCCATTTAACAGATGCCTTCTGCTCTCCCTTTGTTGTAGTGATCTTTACTGTTCCCGGAAGCTTCAGGGCTTTCTGGGTTTTCTGGGTTCCATTGGGTAGATCTTTGATATCGGATGGCTTTTTGATGCCTGTAAGGTTATTCGCCTTCTTACCGTTATCTGTTTTTTTCTTTGTAACACTGAAATGGACATTTACATAAGCTTCCACATTTGCATCATTGGCGATCACAATGTCTTCCAGATATTCCCCCTGTGAAAGTCCGCTGACCGGCTGTACGCTAAAGGTTGCATTATCTCCTGCTTCCAGCTCTGTGGCGGAAAGTGTACCAATTGTATATGCATTTGATGAAGGCTGTTTCAGAACGATCTTTGTATTTCCGGTGTTGGTAACTGTAACTGTCTTCGCATCAGGAAGTTCCTTATAGCCTTCCTCTTTGGTTCCAAACTCCAGACTGTCTGTTACCGAAAGACCGGGATTGGGTTCCGGTTCCGGTTCCGGCTCCGAAACTGTAAATTCCAGCCGGACTTCAGCCAGTGTGTTTCCGGTATTCTGATCTGTCACAGAAATCGTATCGCTGTGATCTCCGACCTGAAGACCGGTCTTGGGCTGTACGGTAAAGGTTGCCGCCTTATCTCCGGGATTGAGCACTTCCGCAGAAGGCTCTCCCACCTCATAATCCTCCGGAGCAGAAAGCTGGATCCGGATAGCCTCTGTACCTGTATTCTCTACGGTTACAGGCTGTGCATCCGGCGCAGTCTCATAGCCCTGTTCCAGTGTTCCAAACTTCAGAGGACCTTCCGGTTTCACTGTTGCAGTAACTGTTTTTGGTGTTTCTGTCTTTACCATAACCGAAGCCGTCACTGTAGCAGATGCTTCCGTGCTTTCATCAGAAGCAAATACAAGCTCTTCCACGTATGGATCATCTTTTGCAGAGAGTCCAAGCTTAGGCTGTACGGTAAAGGTCTGCTCTCCTCCCTGCGCCAACTGGATATTTCCGCTGCTCTCCACTTCACTGACCGGCGCAATATCAAAAAACTCCGACTCAGGCTGTACTAACGTCACAGCTTCTGTACCTTCGTTTTTGATCGTGACTGTACTTGTTGTTTCTACCTTTTCATAACCGGCAGTCAGATCATCAAAAGGCAGTTCTGTCGGATCCGCAGTTAGCTTGTATATTTTTTCCGCTGCAGGGTCCGATGTTTCCCCGGGATCTGTCTGCTCATTATTTTCATTATCTTCGGCTTTTTTATTTTCCGGTTCTTTTACTGTAAAGTCCGCTTCAAAGAAGACATCGGCACCTTCTTCTGTCTGATACGTGATCAGATCTTTGTATTCCCCAGCCTTCAGACCTTCTCGTGGTTTTACCCACACAGTAACACTTTCACCACTCTTTAATGGCGCATCATTAATATCCGCAGCCATGAAATTCTCCGGGGCGATCTCTTTAAAATTAAGATCGCCGGTTCCGTTATTTTTGATAGTAACCATCTGTGCTTCCGGAATTTCCGTATATCCTTCTTCCACGGAACCAAAATCCAGAATTCCACTTCCATCTTCCGTGTATGCAGATGCCGAATATGTCGGTTCCTCATTTTTTTCAGAAGCGTCTGCTGCTGTATCTGCGGAATCCGGTGTCTCTGTCTGACTATCTCCAGATGTATCTGCCTCATCGGTATTCTGAGGCCCTGACTGTTCTCCGTTTACTTCTATAACAGAGTTTTCAGCAGGCTCCTGGGTATCTGCAGGTTCCTGTGCATCTGTATTTTCCTGTACATCTGTATTCTCCTGCACATCCGCTGACTCCGTTTCTTCTGCCGGCTCTATGGTTTCCTCAGGCTGAGCACTATCAGGCTCCTCTGACATTCCAGCTTCTGTATCCGGCGTGTTCTCTGAAGACTCCGAAGCTGCCGAAGCTTCACTTTCCTCCGCATCCGGATCTTCTCCTGCTGCTTTGGCTTCTTCCTTTTTCTTTTCTGCCAGTGCTTTGGCTTCCTCCTCTGTTTCGGAAACCTCCTGGGTCGTCACCGTAAGCTCACCACTAACTCCCGTCTCTTCTTTTCCGGTAATCTTCAGAACGATCGGAAGACCCAGATCTTTTTCATCGATTTTATAAGTCTTGTCAGTTCCTACCTCTGTAAGAAGGTCTCCGTCCTTTAATGACCAGGAAAAACTCACATTATCATCTGTGATCCCCTCCGGCTTGACCTTTGAGTAATCTGCACTTAAAGTAGACCCGATCGCAAGTGTTCCTTTGACCTTCAACTTTCCATCAAGAGTTCCAGATGGAACTGCAGTGGCAAATACCATCGATGGAAGCAGCGTTACCATCATAAGCACAGCCATGACGACTGCCAGCACTCTGCTTTTTTTCATATCCCATCCTCCTTTACATCATTTTATTTTCCCCACATTTACCCTTTCTACGCAGGGCTTTCTTTTGCTGATGCAAGTTTATCATATTTAATTTTCAGAGGTGTAATCCCTGCTTTCCGTCAGCCTTCTACGATCATATATTTTCCGTCCGGGAGTTTAAATACTTCGCTTTCTTCTTCCAGCTCCTTCAGGGAAATCCCCTCCACATCTGCGCCCATTCCATCCAGATATTTTTTAACATCCTTCAGGGAATCCAGCACAACTGCCATGCAATCCTCTAGAAATTCCTCTGCCTCCTCAAAATCCTCTGCTACCGGCTCATCAAAAAGCTGACCCTGTTTTTCCAGAAATGTCTGGACATATTCTTTCTTGTACATATTAAAGTACCTCCTTTATATCTCCGCCCGCCGCGATCAGTCTGCGAAGTACTGGTTCCACCTTCTCTGTCTCGTAGAAAGCCGCCGCCTTTACCCCTGGCTTCGCATGCTTCATGGCAAAGCTGTATTTTACAGATTTCATCATTTCAATATCATTGTATTCATCCCCGAACGCCATGCATTCATCCGGTCCGATTCCCAAAAGTTCCTGGTATTTACGGATCCCTTTTGCTTTGTTCGTGGTAAATGGAACAAAATCCACCCACGCAAATCCGGATGTCACAACAGTACATCTGTCTTTGAACCGTTCTCTCCAGTACTGGATGGATTCCTCCGTCATTCCTTCTCTCTCATAAACTGCAACCTTCATACAAGGCTCTGTGATCTCATCAAAACTCTTTATGATCTTACACTGATTTTTTACTTCTTCGATCATCAGATGGCGATAATGTTCTGTCTTGGGCATGATATAATAAAAATCCTTTGTAGAACAGGAAAATTCCGCTCCGGGCTTTTCCCATATTACCTGAATGATCTCTCTGACCAGTTCTTTGTCAAAGCTGTCGCAGTACAGAAGCTTCTCATTCTGGACAGCAAGCCCGCCATTTTCACTGATAAATGCCATCTCGTCCTTTACCGGCGCAAAAAGATTCCTCATATTGGCATACTGTCTGCCACTGGCTGCCACAAAGAGGATTCCCATTTTTTTCAGTTCCTTTACCAGCGGAAAGATCTCTTCCGGCAGCGTCTGTCTTCCACCGATAAGCAGCGTTCCATCCAGATCGCTGGCAACCATCTTAATCATGCTGCTTCTCCTCATAAATAGTAAACAGATCACCAGGTACAGCTGCTACAATATCTGCACCGTTATTTTCAAGCTCTTCTCTGTCACGGAATCCCCATAGTGCACCAACGGTATACATTCCAGCAGCACTTCCTGTCTGCATATCTGTCTTTGTATCTCCGATATACATACATTCTTCCGGCTTTACGCCGAAATCTTCTGCAATCTTCAGCGGACCATCCGGTGCCGGCTTTCTGCGGATCCCTTCCTGCTGTCCCATCACCTCATCAAACAGATCGCCATAGATCGCCTTTACCACTTTCTGTGCCGCAACATGAGGCTTATTGGAGCATACAGCCATCTTAAGGCCTGCATGTTTCAGCTTCTGAAGGGTTTCCGGCATATCTTTATATGGCACAACTTTATACAGCGGATCTTCATCAAATTTCCTGCGATAAAGTTCCCTGACTTCTTCGTAGTGTACCAGCTCCGGATCTCCTGCATCGATCAGGCATCTTCTGATCAGCATATCTGCACCTTCACCGCTGTAATAACGAAAATTATCTGCCGGCTGTGGTTTCAGGGAAAACTTTTCCATGATCTCATTCGCCACATATGCCATAGATTCCAGTGTATCCGCAATTGTTCCATCCAGATCAAATATACAAGCTTTTATCATTTTGTCTTTCATCCTCTCAGGTTCATTCCCAGTTTTTTTGTCTCATAAATCAGTCTTGCCACAGGCAGTCCCACCACGTTGTTATAATCACCACGGATTCCCTTCACATAGGCTCCCCAGGCGCCCTGGATCCCATAGCTTCCGGCTTTGTCCATTGGGTCTTTGCTGTTTACATATTCCTTTATTTCTTCCTCTGTCACCGGATAAAAGCTCACATCTGTGCACTCATGGAAGGTATGAGCTTTCCATCTCCCTTTTTCTCTTATCAGCAAAGTTACACCGGTATATACCTGATGTGTATTCCCCTGCAGCATAGCGAGCATCTCTATTGCAGCTGTCTCATCTGCCGGTTTACCTAAAATCTTACCCTCATAAGATACAACGGTATCTGCACCGATCACAACCACATCTCTCAGATCTCGGTTCTCCTCTTCCTCCAGCGCGTATGCCGTAAACATAGCTTTCTGACGAGAAAGTTCCTCCACCACTTTCGCAGGCTCTGCACTGGTGATCCGTTCTTCCCCGCTGGCAGGCTTCACTTCAAAGGCGACTCCTACCTGGCTTAAAAGTTCCCGCCTCCTGGGAGATGCGGAAGCAAGCACGATTTTCTTCATGTGTAATTCCTCTCTTTCCTGTGTTATCAGTATAACCGTTTCTGTAAATGGGCGCAACCGAAATCGTTGCAGGAGCATTTTGTACTTATCCATTTATTCCTGATGACGATAAAACAAAACAAGCAGTACACCCTGATACCTGTTCACGGTGTACTGCTGTCATATGTTTCGTATTCTTTTTGACAGTTTTTATGCTTTCGGTAATTTGAAAGAGCTCTTCAGAGATACAATGCGGTTAAATACCGGTGCTCCCTCCCTGGAGTCATGGATATCTGCGCAGAAGAAACCGTTACGTACAAACTGATAGCTGTCATAACCTTTTGCTTTCAGAAGCTCCGGCTCTACATAAGCACTTGTTACTGTAAGAGAATTCGGATTTACATTAAGAGAACCATCTTCTTTATTGTAAACACCTTTTTCTTCATCTACGATATTCTCGTAAAGTCTTACCTCAACTTTACCTGCATTGGATGCTTCCACCCAGTGGATCGTTCCTTTTACCTTACGTCCGTCCGGTGCATTTCCGCCCTTGGTCTCCGGGTCATAGGTACAGTGGACTACACGGATCGTTCCGTCGTCATCTGCCTCATAACCTGTGCAGGTTACAAAATATGCATTCATAAGACGAACTTCATTTCCAATATAAAGACGTTTGTATTTCTTAGGAGGCTCTGCCATAAAATCATCACGTTCAATATAAAGTTCTCCACTGAACGGGATCTTTCTGGTTCCAAGCTCCTCATTCTCCATATTATTCGGAGCTTCAAGATACTCAACCTGTCCTTCCGGATAGTTATCGATCACGAGCTTGATCGGATCAAGAATCGCCATCATACGCGGACGTTTCAGCTTCAGGTCCTCACGGATGCAGTACTCGAGCATTGCATAATCTACAGAACTGTTCGCCTTTGAAACACCACAGAGTTCTACAAATTTACGGATAGACTCCGGTGTAAATCCACGGCGGCGAAGTGCGGCGATGGATACTAGTCTCGGATCATCCCATCCATCTACGATGCCGTCCTCAACAAGCTTCTTGATATAACGTTTACCTGTAACAACGTTGGTCAGGTACAGCTTTGCAAACTCGATCTGCTTCGGTGGGTGCGGATATTCCAGTTCCTTTACCACCCAGTCATAAAGCGGTCTGTGATCCTCAAACTCCAGAGTACAGATAGAATGTGTCACACCCTCAATGGCATCCTCGATCGGATGAGCGAAGTCGTACATCGGATAGATGCACCATTTATCTCCTGTATTGTGATGTGTCATGCGGGCTACACGGTAAATGACCGGGTCACGCATGTTCATATTCGGTGATGCCATATCGATTTTGGCACGGAGAACCTTCTCGCCATCTCCGTATTTGCCCTCACGCATCTCTTCAAAAAGCTGAAGATTCTCTTCTACAGTACGGTTTCTGTACGGGCTCTCTTTACCTGGCTCTGTAAGAGTTCCTCGGTACTCACGGATCTGGTCTGCAGTCAGGTCGCAGACAAAGGCCTTGCCTTTCTTAATAAGTTTCACTGCTGCCTCATACATCTGATCAAAATAATCAGATGCAAAGAAAAGTCTGTCTTCCCAGTCTGCACCAAGCCATTTCACGTCAGCCTTGATGGACTCTACAAATTCGGATTTCTCCTTTGTAGGGTTGGTATCATCAAAACGAAGATTGAATTTTCCGTTGTATTTCTGAGCCAGTCCATAATTTAAAAGAATGGATTTCGCATGTCCGATATGAAGATAGCCGTTAGGTTCCGGTGGGAAACGTGTATGCACGGTGTCATAAACGCCTTCTTCAAGATCTTTGTCTATAATATTTTCAATAAAGTTTTTGGAAACTGTTTCGTTCTCCATTGCTTTCCCTCCTAAATATCATCCTGATGTTTTATCTTATCATAAATCCGGAGTTTTTGAAACCCGCAAAACCTGTATCTAAACAAAAAATTGTCTGTTTTTAGACACAAAAAAAGCTGCTGACGGGAATCGAACCCGTGACCTCCGCCTTACCAAGGCGACGCTCTACCGACTGAGCCACAGCAGCTTGTTTCGCGACGTTTGTGCCGCTCACAGTTGTTTATATTATCAGATGATTGTCATATTGTCAATACATTATTTTTATTTTTTTAAAAATTCATATTTTCATGATTATAGCACAAAAAATCCTGTGTGCTGTCGCTCACAGACACAGCACGCAGGATTCTCTTTTTACTCTTCTGTCTTTGTCTCTTCTGCTTCTGTCTCTTCTTCCGCTTCGGCCTCCGATTCATCATCTGCAGGTGTTTCCTCTTCTGCTTCTGTTGGTGCCTCTTTAGCATCCTCTGCCTCTTTGGAAACTTCTACAGTCTCAGATGCAGTCTTGTCCCAGTCCTGGAAGACTTCTTTCTCTTCTTTTTCTTCCTTCTTCTCGTCATCTTTGAAATCATCAAGATCTTCGAAATCATCCTCAAAGTCTTCTTCGCATACGGATCGTCTGGATACAAGTGCTGCGATAGCTCCTGCTGCGGCAGCGGTAAGCGCTCCTACTGCAACAAGTCCCCAATATTTATTGATCTTTGCCATAATTTGGTCTCCTTTCTTATTCTGCTCCTTATGAATATTATTTTAATACTTTTATATTCAAAAGGAAAGAGGTATTTACTCTTCTCAAAAATAGCTTTTAATTTTCCCACGGATCCTCTGCAGTGCATTATCAATGGATTTCGGTGTTTTTCCAAGGATCCGGGCAATATCCATATATCCATTTCCATCCAGATACAACTGCAGTACCCTGTTTTCCAGAGGGCTCAGGCTCTTTTTCATTTCATTTTCGAGAGCCGCCACATTTTCCCGGTCGATCAGGATCGATTCCGGATTATCATGCTCCACACAGGAATCTCTGAAGTTTTCCTCCGCCTCTCCGTCGCTTAAAGACACATAAGTGTTCAGTGGCTGATGTTTCTGGCGGTTTGAACTTTTAATTGCAGTATATATCTGTCTGTCAATACATATATTTGCAAAAAACTGAAAAGACGACTCCCTGTCTGGCTGGTAATCACGGACTGCCTTAAACAGTCCGATCATCCCCTCCTGTATCAGATCATCTGTGTCCCCACCTATCAGAAACATGGCACGGGCCTTTTTTCTGACCAGACCTTTATACTTTTCCATCAGATAATCTGCAATTGCAGATTCCCCTGCACGAAGTCTTTCGATAAGAACTTCATCCGTCATCTCATTATATCGGCACATTTTTTCTCCGAACAGCTATGGCTGTATTTGATGTATTTATTTTGACAGTCTCTGTCTCACGATCTCAAAAGCAAGCACCCCTGCTGCTACAGAAGCGTTAAGGGAATCGATATCCCCCTTCATCGGGATCGCGGTAGTAAAATCACATTTCTCTTTTACAAGGCGGCTTACACCATTTCCCTCATTTCCGATCACAAGGCCAATAGGTCCTGTCAGATTCTGACGGTACATCACCTCTCCGTCCATATCTGCACATACGAACCAGATGCCTTTTTCTTTCAGTTCATCAATAGTCTGTCCCAGATTAGCAACCTTGGCAACCGGTGTATAATTCAGTGCGCCTGCCGACGTCTTGGCAACCGTAGCAGTCAGTCCTACTGCTCTGTGTTTGGGAATGATCACACCATGAGCACCTGCGAGATTTGCGGTACGGATGATAGCTCCCAGATTATGAGGATCCTCAATATTATCAAGAAGAATGATAAACGGAGGCTCTCCTTTATCTTCTGCTTTTTTCAGGATATCTTCCACTGTAGAATAATCATAAGCCGCAACCTGTGCGATCACACCCTGATGTGCACCTGTCTCGCTCATGGAATCCAATCGTTCCTTTGGAACAAATTTTACAATGGTGTCATGTTTTCTGGCTTCTCTTGCGATGGTGCGGACCGGTCCGTCCTGACAGCCATCCAGAATAAACAGTTTATCAACACATTTACCGGAACGAAATGCCTCAAGGACCGCATTTCTTCCTTCTATCATTTCAGTCAATTTAAACTTCCTCCTTCTCAAGTCCTGCATGGACCAGCTCCAGTATCCTTGAAAAATCCTCTTTCAGGTAAAGATATCCCATCAGCGCCTCAAACCCTGTGGCACGCCGGTAATCCGCCATGGTGGCATGTTTGGCCATGGTAGCGGAATGCGCATTCCTTCCTCTTCGATATACACTTTTTTCTTCTTCTGTCAAAAGTGGTTCGAGGATCTCCATCATACCCGACTGTGCAGATGCTTTTACAAGGCTGCTGGCTTTTTTGTGGAGACGATTTACCGGACAATTCGCTTTTTTCACAAGAATAGTACGGATCACCAGCTCATAAACGCCATCCCCGATATAGGCCAGCGTCAGCGGCGAATAGGTCCGAAGGTCTGCGTCTTTCAGATCAAACAGCTCTTTCAGTTTCTTTAAGCTCTCTGCCATTTCACACCTTCTCTTGTATCTTTAAGGATGATACCTTTTTTCAGGAGCTCATCTCGGATCTCATCTGCTCTCTTGAAATCCTTTGCCTTTCTTGCAGCCTGGCGCTCCTGGATCAGATCCTCGATCTCTTTGTCAAGAATCTCTTCTTTTTTCTCGATTTTCAGTCCCAGCACATCACTGAGCTTAAAAAGTTCCTCATAAAGGCCACCGGCAAACTCCCTTGAGCTGTTCTCGTCTACGTTTGTGTTGGCAAATTTTACAAGCTCAAAAATTGCCGCAAGTGCATCTGCAGTATTAAAATCATCATCCATGGCAGCTTCAAATTTGGTAACAAAACCTTCCGCTTCTT
>OLPG01002549.1_pt1 | contig 12650 bp, 13 predicted proteins | sample 1672311 | NCBI WGS metagenome assembly OLPG01 (sample SAMEA3136670, study PRJEB25190) | human gut metagenome | biome: human gut; feature: human-associated habitat; material: faeces | place: Austria | collected 2013
ACAACAGTACCTGGAAATCCTTCAGGGTCGCCGCGGCTTCGGGACACTTGACAGGCACAGCTTACGGTCAGGCTGCTAAGCCTTAAGGTACACCATACCATGCCCCCATTGTAAAATTTAAATGAAAAAATTATTATGTGGTCCGGAAGGTCTGTGGAGTTCCTCCCTGACAAGTACAGTATGCCATACTCTTTCTTTTTCTGCAAATTTTGCGAGTTTTTTTGTTTTTGTAGTTCAAACCAGAAACGTCAGCTTGAAACTTTCGTGTAGGTATCTGCGACGTTGGACGGGAACGTTCCGGTGGTGAAGGTCTTGCCTGCGGTGTTCTGCCATGTGCCGGGAAGAGAATAATCTATTCCGACAAATTTGAAGGTGGTGCCGGTGGTGAGACTGGTGAGGGCGGAACAGTCGTAAAATAAGAAATACATGCTTGTTACTTTCGATGTATCTAGATGTGTTAAATCCAGGTTTGTTAAACAAGAGCAGTCGTAAAATATATAACTCATACTTGTTACGTTCTGTGTATTTAACGATGATAAATCCAGGCTCGTTAGACCAGAACAATACTGAAACATACCACTCATATTCGTCACGTTCTGTGTATCCAGCAGTGTCAAGTCCAAACTCGTCAGCCTATAACAGCTGGAGAACATACCCCTCATATCCGTCACCTCCTGTGTATCCAGCGATGCCAAATCCAAACTTGTCAGGCTGACACAGCTGGAGAACATGTTGGCCATATTCGTTACATTCTGCGTATTCAGTGGTGTCAAATCCAAACTTGTCAGGCTGACACAGCTGGAGAACATGTTGGCCATACTCGTTACATTCTGCGTATTTAGTGGTGTCAAATCCAGGCTTTTCAGGTCGGAGCAACCTTGGAACATACGCTCCATGTTTCTTACGTCCTGCGTATCCAGCATTTTGAAATCGATTTTTTGAAGTTTGTTTTTATAGTAAAACATGTCTCTACTGTTTTTCGCCGCTTGTACTTTCATACCCGGAATCTGTGTAGACACCTTCATGACCGTTCCTGCGTCATCATTCAGCCATGCAACAACACCGCCATCTCCGTTCGCATCAACGTCAATAACCTCCTTCTCTTTTGGCTTTACTTCATCGGTAAAAATAACCTCGGTAGCACTATTTGGTATTTTATTGTGGAAACTGCTTCCATCGACAAGCGTAAACGTCATCTCTTTCGCCCACAAATCCAAATCCCCGGTCAGCTTGCCCTGCGGTATGCCATCATCAGAAATTATTACTCTGCTCTTACATGCCTCATCACTGTACCATCCAACTCCAGTCCCTACTGCTTCCTTATAACTCCCCTCCACAATCTGCCCGGAAGAGTTATAAACCACCATATTCTCATCAGTCCCGTCTGCAAACTTTAGTCCGTTCCCGTGGAATGTGACGGTATATCCTTTCGTGCTCTTGCTCGGCTTTTCGGTGCTTAAATACATATCCGGGATTTCACGCTCTGCATTGGTCAGCCCGTCATCCCATTTTTTGGTGATGGTCACAGTCCCGGCCGTCTTATTATCCTTGAAGTCGTAGATTCCACTTCCGTCGTCGCTGTTCCCACTAGTTTCCACATCACTCTCAGCGCTGTCTGTCTTGTCTATTTTATCCTCAGTACTGGTACCCCCCCCCGAAATATTCTGACTATTCTGATTACTTTCGTCTGCGGCATAAACTCTGGCCACCAGCCCATGCCCGCTTCCAGGCATCACCGTAACACCGGCCATCACCGCTGCCGCCAATGCCATCCCAGCAGCCATCTTCTCAAACATACATCTGTTTCTCATCTTTTTTCTTCGGCTCTTTCGCCGTCCTCCTTTTCCCTTTTTTTGTAGCCATTTTTTTTGTAGTTCGTTCCTACCTCCAGTATGCCAAATCTTCCTGAAAAACTGCGGGCATTCCTGATTTTTTACACAAAAAAACCGTCTGTCATTACAACAACAAACGGTTTCTGTTCCTATGCGGCTTCTTCTGGTTTATTTCCTGCCTTTTCGCCAAAAAGCTTTCTCTCATTCTCTGCCTGAAGGTGTTTTGCAAATACTTTTCTGTCTTCACTTTTCATCTTCTTAAAAGACTTAACCTCATATTTTTTAAGCAGCATGTCAAAAGCCTCATTGCAGGTATTCATAAAAGATATCGCATCAATATATCGCACTTCTCTTATGTTCCCGGCGAGGATACAGTCATCAATCCCTTTCCCGTATCCGATTTTCCAGATTGCAAATTTAATCTTTAAATCCGGGACTTTCTCCATCAGCATCCTTGCCATTTCTGAGATGGTATTAAATACCTGTCTATTGCCAAGGATGTCAGAGTCAAACATCAGATAAATACTTTTTATCTCGTGCTGTTCTCTGAGTTTATTGATGATTTCGTCAATCCCCTTCCAGGAGGAAACGCCCTGGATTGAAATAGTGATATTCCTGTTTGCTGCCAGGATTTCGGATTTAAACCGGCCTTCTGTTATACACAGGCAGCCCCGCGGGTTTTCCGGAATGATAATATCCTTTGCTGCCCCAGGTGTGCTGCCGCCGTCATAATCAATGCTGTCAACGGCAAAAATGGAAGTGAACCAGCAATATCTATTTCCTTTACTTGCCGTATCCCGTCTGATTTGAACTGCAACTGCATACCCGTCAGCATCGTGGATTAAGATTCCGATACCCGCGTTATTGCACCACCTTGTGCCGTGAGACACCGAAGGAGTGTTATCTCCGGAATAGTCAAGCATACCTGTTCTTTTGTCGATAAAAAATCCGGGGACATACTTCAATACATCTTTCGTGTACCCAGTCAGTTTTGAAATCTTACGAACGACTTTTGCACGTTCTTCCGGTGCGACAACCATCCTCATGTAATCTTTTTCAATCCGTTCTTTGGACAGTCCCCTCTTTTCTTTCAGATATTTTTTATCGGCCTCAGTCAAAGGTGATACAACATATCCATTTGCGTCTGTTGTTCCGGTCGTAGTTCCGCCAACTTTCAGCAGTCTGGTGAATCCATCTCGTGCTGTCGTAAGTTTCTCTGCTTCCTTTATGAACTTCAGTTCAAAGGTTACACCTTTCAGAGGTGTTTTTCCGTCAACATCATACTTGCGGATAGTAATCTTACACGGTTTCAGCTTATTGATTGCCTCAAGTGTCATCGTCGCATTCGCTCCGGTCGCCAGATATTTTGGCGTGCTGTCAACAATATATTGTCCAGAAGCCTTAATCTCTGTTATCTTGAGTTTTCCTCCGATTGGGATGACTACTTTTCCGTTGTATGTATAAAAACTGTCGCTCTTATATGCTGTGTCTGTGTTCAGGTGGGTATTATCCATCTTTACGATACCGCTCGAATCAGACGTCAGATACCAGGTTTTCTTTGTCGTGTTATCGCTGTCAACAAATTCCACTTTAAATAATACACCATTGATTACATTATTTTTTTCACTTTTTTTCGTGATTTGGAATTCATTTTTTGTGAATACAGGGTCATCGCTGAATGTTACTGTAAGGTCCTTGCTTGCGTCATTCGGCATCGTAACCTTAAGCTTCTGTGAAGCCGGCGTTGATATCGCATGTCCGGCAGGTGCCTTTGTCTCAGTGATTGTGTATTCAGCAGTCTTATTCGGAAGTTCTAACGAATTAGAGATTCCTTTTGCATTTGTTTTTAAAGTTCCTTTGAATGAGCCGCCGTCCGTGATGGAGAATTCAGCCCCTTCAAGTGAGTATCCGCTTAAACCGAGGATTTCGGAAGCGGCTTTTGATTCCTTGTGTACGGTTACGGTGAGTGGCTTAACCGGCTCGTTTATGATGCCGGATTCTGCACCGAATATCTTGACTTCGCCATATTCATCGTTGTTGGTATCATATCCCTTTCTCGTCCAGGTCTGTTCATAAACAGTATCGGAAGCGTATCCATGGCAGCAGTTGAGAAGGCCGTGAAAAAAGATGCTGCAGACAAAGGCATGAAAGGTGATATCACTATTTATCTTAATATTGCTGAGCAGACCGCTTATTATACCGTAAATGGTGAAGGCAGCGAAAACCAGAAAGTGCATTTCAGCAACTGCTAAAAAGCAATACACACCCGCCGCAGGCAGAGAGCCTGCGGTTTTTTTTCTTTTCTCTTTTTTTTGGCATATTAAAAAAGAATAAAAAGTTTCTTTTACAAAGAAGGGAGAAAAAAAATGAAAGAAATCAAAAAACTGGAACTTATTGGATATTTACAGCTGTACATCAAGCTCTGGAAAGTAGACGAACCTGAAGTTGCATTTTACTTTAAGATGGATACGGACTTCTCCGTTCCTCTTGATGAAGAAACCTTGAAGTCTTTACTGATGAAAGTCGCTGTATTCTGCGAAGAGACTAACCATATCGAGGTTGATGCTGCATATATTACCAAGGAGCAGTATATGGCAGAGGCCGAAGGCCCCGACCATGAAGAGAAATTCAATACCATTACAGCCGAATACGAGGAGGCAGGACCCATCAAGATTACAAAAAGTTAAGTTTCAGTCGTACCGCCGCAGCATTGCTGCGACGGTTTTTTTTATCTTCTTTTATTTCCTCCATATTATATCTGGTAATAATTACCAGACAAAGAAAATTCCAGCCGGCGCTGCCGGCTGTTCTATTTTTATAATCAACAGGAGGATAAAGCAATGGCATCAGTTGCAAAATTTAGAATGAATGAAGCGCCGCGGCTGCTTGCTCACTGCAGCCGCACGCAGAAGAATTCCGGCTCGCATATCCATAAGGACCGAACCGAATTAAACTTTAATATGGCATATGGCCAGCATACAGGTTTATCTGATTATGATTTCGTAAAAGAACGTACCCATCAGGACAACGTAAAGATGATGAAGCGCGATGATGTCAAGGCTGTCTGCAGCTGGGCTGTCACAATGCCCAGGGAATTATGCCATGAGGTTGTTGACACAGATGGCGAAAGTTATTATGTGCCAAACGATATGGACGAATGCCGCGATTTTTTTCAGTATGCTTATGATTTTTTTAAGGATAAGCATGGCGAAGAAAACATTGTCTCAGCATATGTACACATGGATGAAAACGTGCCACACATGCATTTTACTTTCGTTCCCATCGTAAAAGACAAAGATAAAGAACATGAAAAGGTATGTGCAAAAGAAGCCCTGTCAGACTGTTATGGGGCTAAATTCCAGATAGAGCTGCAGGATTATATATCTGCACAGATGGGCATACAGCTTAATATGGTAAAAAAGGACACAGTAGACTACGAACGAAACGTCAAAGAGTTAAAAAAGAAAACCTTAAACGACAGATGCAACTACCTGACCAAAGAAATCTCACGCGCTGAAGAAGAACTGGAGCGAAAACAGCGTATCTTAAAAATGGCCGGCATGGGCGAAAAAGCGGAAAAAGATATTGACAATATAAAGACTTCTACTTCAAATGGCTTTACCGTTATGCGGGAGCCTGACTGGCTGCAGGTGAAGCCTCTGCTGAAATCCATAAAGGCCATGCGGGCAGAAAGAAAAGAACTTTTACAGATGATAAAAGACTTTGAGCACAGTAACACCGCAAAAGAAAATCAAACTCTCCGCGAACAGGCCGAACAGTTAGCGAAAGAAAACGCCAAGCTTGAAAAAGAACTGCAAAACGTACAACGCTTCATGCAGACGACAAGACTTCATGACCAGCCAATCATTGAGATTTATGAAGAAGACAAGCGCAGGCAGGCCGCAGCGCATCGCGATGACTGGAAAGAAAGCATGTACAATGACAGGTAATTGACATAATTATTTTATTGTAAACTAATCGCAACCAAAAAAGGCAGGCTGAAGCAGCCTGCCGATATCTTTATATCGCAAAATCAAGTTCTTTCTTATCTTCGCCTGCCAATTTACTCAGAATATAAGCACTTACAACATTTGCACCCATATCTGAAGAAATGCAATACATTTCTTCCAGCATCACGCATGAAAACAGGTCCTTTCTTATTAAGTCAGTAAGTTCTTTCTCCATATGCTGCTCCAGCATCACTTTTGTAAGTTCTTTTCCATATCCTTTTAAAAACTTTCTGCTCTCTTCTGTCGGCTGGTTTTCATACTCCATATAAGCAATGGCAATCTGCTGCTGCAATGTTGAACAGCACTTGAAGAAATTATGTGGTTCTCCATTTACCAGCTTTCTGGACTCTGCCTGAAATCTTCTGCGCTTATTTTCGCTGCACTTAAGCGTTACAGGTATCACGATTTTTCGTGTTGGCGTTTTTAAACAATAGACCAGGCCATCATCAGTTGCTGTGTCCATACGTAATGGGATATTTTTCATATCATCAAAAAGCTGTGGATACCCTCCAATGATAGCAGACGTGATATTTCCTGGTATCCTTTCATCAGGTAGTTCTACACGCTGGACACCGCTCAGGCTTCCCTTTGATACTTTAGTATTTGATGGAAGTTTAGCGTGTCTTATCTTACCTCCATCAAAAGCGCCCGTTCCAATATATTCTAACCCTTCGTTTAGTTTCAGGTGCCTTAATTCATTACAGGCATCAAAAGCGCGTGCCTCAATCCTTTTCAGGGAATCAGGAAATTCGACCTGTCTCAGATTGGAACAACAATAAAATGCAAATGCTCCAATTGACTTGATACTGTTTCCAAAAACTACGCTTTTCAAATTATCGCAGTTTGTGAATGCATTGTCCCCGATGCGCTCTACGCTATCAGGAATATGCACAGACTCAATCATATCACGATACGCGAAAGCATTTTCTCGTATCTCTTCGACTCCGTCTGCAATGACTACCTTCCCACTCTTACTATGACTGCATGAAATCAGCATTTTCATATCTTTTGAATACACGAGGCCGTCTTTTGATGAATATTCTGGATTTTTTTTAGAAAATTCGATATTTATACCTCTCATGTTTTCAATATCTGCAAGCGAAATATGCGATGTATCCTCAAAAAATACATTCTTTACGACTGCGCCGTAAATCATATATCTCAGAAATGTATTATTGTTCTGCACCACCATTGTAGTGTCTGGATTAAACGCAATGTTCTGGCAAATCGCAGCGGTATACTCTGGCATGATATAAGTCTTATCCTTTGGCTCATACGTTGCATCAACTATGATTGGCCCCATCATTGTAACGCCGCATTCCCTTATTCGGTCAGTTGTCTTGATAAGCGAATTCCTGAAAGTTTCTGCATTTGCTGTTAAAAGGTTTTCTGCATTTTTTATTTCCTGAGACTGGCAGCCTCTTAATGCGCCCTCCTTCCAGATGCATACAACTTTATCTAAATCCAGAGGCTCATCAGGACCAAGACAAAAAGAATTGAGCAGTTCACCTCCTGTTGGATAAGTACGCTCCATCAGCATGCTTCCGGAATAGAAATTTTCAGAATGCGACTCTATACATCTGACATTTGGGAACATTTCATTTTCAATCACAATCTTCTTTATAGACTCTCCGATTATCAATTTTTTGATATTTTCAAACCTACGTCCATTTGCCATTTCCTGAATCCGGATTGCTACAATTCCTTTTGTGTATTTTTTAAATCTCTTTTTTACATCCTGAATAACTTCGGGTTTCGCAGTGCCATTGTATTTTTTCGTGACGTGCACATCATCAAGGATAGAATTGTCAAATCTTACTGTCGTTACCCAATCAGGAACTTCTATGCCACAACAGCATAAACCGGTATGAATGGTGTTATATGGCTGGAGATAATAGGTTACTCCGTTTTTGCGTATGACTTTTATTTTATCCATTTTTTTGTTCCTTTCGTTTTTTGTTTTTGTTCTTTTAGTATGCCGGAATATTCTGTATACAAAAAAATATATAAAAAAACAATACTTTACATAACATTATTATTGCAAACTATTTCTACCGAGGAACAGAAAAAATATTGCAACCAGAGCAGAAGGTCTGTAAAATAGAAGCAAAAAAAAAGAAAGAAAGGGTGTTTAAAATTATTTCCAATTTAACTTCACTTCCGGTTATCGCATCTTTCAGTACAAATGGAAAGATGATTCCTATATATGTCCAGTTCTTTCCAGGAGAAAAGCCAATCCGGGTTTCCGCGAAATGCATTGCCAACGCAGTAACTTATGCCGAATATATTTGCGAGTATATGCTAGAAGACGATGAAAACATACATTCTGTAAATCTGATTTACCAAAAAGACAAGCAGATTTGGGGTGCAAGGGCTACGCGTTGATAACTCGCCGTTACCGGCTCGTTACCAGATTTCATTGATAACTCCCCGGCTTTGCCGGAGTCGTTACCAGATTAGAATTGATACTTCGCCGTATCGGCTCGGTACCAATTTGCGCAGCAAATGTCAAGCGAAGCCGTAAGGCTGAGTGCAGAGATTTCATTCTTGAACTACCCCATCCGACGTAAGTCGGGTGGGGTAGTTCAAAATCATAGTTGCATCTCTATTAAAGTCATAGAACGTCGCCATTGTTGTTGCATCTTCTGGGATGATATACTTTTTCGCATCCGTATCAAAATCACACGCGATAGAGCCGACCATCCGCACGCCATCCACAAAAGGCTTTTTCATACATGCCATGCTGGATGCCTTAAAAGCATCTGTTGAAACCCATATAACATCTTCCGTATTAATGACCTTGTCTGACTTACAGCCAACCAGTGCATCATCACGGATTGCAACGATGCCACTTAAGTCCAGCGGCTCATCCTCATTCAAGCAAAAAGCATTGAGCAGATGCATATTATTTCCCGCTTTTTCTACCAGCATTGACCCGGATGGATATTTCGGGTTTGTAGATATGATTTCTCGGACATTCGGAAACATCGTATTTGAAATCTGTATAGTTTTGATTCCGTCTCCGCTAATTTTCAGCCTCTTAACATTCGGAAATGGTGTTTCGTTGTCAAGATTCTTCAGATATATATGTTCCATGTCTCCAAAGTCAGCCTCTTCCGCCTGCGGTTTTACCTGAATATCCATGCAGGCATCGCCTCTCATAAAAAACAGTACCCCATTTTTATCAATACAGCCGTTTCCTGCTGCTTCCTGCTCCGTATTTTTTTTCATTTTATTTTTCCTTTCTTTGTTATATTTTTATATCCAATATGCACGAAACAGAAAAACAAAAAAAAGAGACAGACAAAAAGCCTGCCCCTCAAACGTCAGAAAACCCCTGCTGTCCCAACTACCAGCAGCATTCCGAACAGCAACAGCATCGACCCGAAAAAGATTTCATCTTTCTTCGGGTCCTCAGCGGATACTGCATTCGGAAGCAGCATCAGGGAGACGGCAAAACCAGCCTCACCAATCCACAGCAGCGGCAACGGCAACGGTCTGTATGATATCAGCCTCATCACAAGAACTGCGAATGCATACAGGGAATACACCCCAAGGATTCCTTTTAATAAGATGTGTTTGCCTGTTACCCTCATTCTTTTCTCTCTTCTTTCCATATTACTCTTTCCTTTCTTCTTTTGTTTTTTTGCGATTTCAATATGCCGGAATTTACGAGGTACAAAAAACAGATTTCCTACCGCTTTTCTCACCGCTTTTCTCACGGTGAGAAAAAATCCTGTGTCTTTTCTGCCGCTGGCAGCCTTACTTCTTCGTCTTCGGTGCCCAGACGCCCTCCGCCGCCTGACGGCGCCTCCGGGCTACATCATCCCTACTGTACACCTCCAACTTCTACTTTCTTTTTCTTCCCCCTACTCACATTTTTTTCTTTTTTACTTTATATCCCCTTTTTCAATTCCTTTTCTTTTTTTTGTATATCTTTATCTGTACATCTTTCTTTTCTTTTTCTTTTTATGCGTATCTTTATGTGTACATATCGCCTTGCTTTCGGAACGCAACTGCATCAACTGCCGCTAACTTTATTTCCGTGCATATGCTTGTTTGTGCATTCTTTTTTTTCTTCTTTTTTGCTGTATATGCTTGGCTGTATATTTCTTTATGCCTGGATACCCTTGCATGCACATTCTTTTTTTTATGTATACCCTTGCGTATATATTTAATTTCACAAAGTGCATATGCTTGCCGGACGTTGTATATTTTTTTGTGTATATCTTTATGTGTATATTTTGTTGTTAGAAGTGTATATACAAGGCTGCGTATTTATATATAAAAAATGCATATCTAAAGCGGGCGTATAAGAAAGAGAAGTGCATACACTATGTTGCTCACTTTTTTTTGCCGGCCGCTGCCGGCAGGATACTTAAAATGTACACACATGCATGCACACACAAAAAGCCTTCCCAGCGGGCAGGCTATATTTAAAAAAATGTATACATTTGCCGGCATATTTTTTCGGTGGTTTTATGTATACACATGCATACTCTCTTTTTCTCCTCTCCCAATTTTGCCGGCATTCTTCCGCAGCAGGCATACCCACAAAAATACCCCTCTCCCGCCTTCAGCCATATATTTTTTGCACCTCTTTTTCTTCGTAAGCCCAAACGACAGGCAAAAGTGGCAGTTAAGAAAAATACTTCACAAGACGAAACAGGAAGAAAAATCGTGCAAAAGAAAAAGTAATAAGTATCCACCCCAATTTCATTAGGCTAAAGAACAAAGAGGCAACCGCAGAACAAAAGAAAACAGAAAAAATACAAAAATAAAAGAATTTGTAGAAACAAAAAAATGTTTTCGTAAACCGCGGTTTTCCCCGCACGTCGATAAAAAACAAAAGAAAAATAAAGAAAAGCAAAGGGTAAATAAAGATAAATATACAAAAATATATAAATTCTATTTTCAAATTAAAAAGATAGAAAAAATGGATATTTTATAAGAACAGAACGAAAAAAAATAAAAAAATAAAACAAAAAAAACAAACAAAACAGAAAAATATTAAAAAAGATATTAAAAAAGATATTTCAGAAGGGTTTCCACTTTTAGAAAAAGGTTATTAGATGGACGTAGCCCGAAGGCGCCGTCAGGCGGCGGAGGGCGTCTGGGCCGAGCTAAAAGAAAACCAACCGGCAGCAGGCATAAAATCGTTTCAAACATGCGTGAACGCTTATTTTTTGAAACTTTGGATTAAATATTTAGTGAGAAATCAAAATGGAATGTGGAATAATGTGAAAGAAAATAAAAAGAACAAAGAAAAAAAACAAAAAAAGCAATTTATCTCAAGTTGTCACTTTAATTTTTTTTCATTCATTTTTTATTTATTGGGATATCAAAAAAACCAAAATCTCATTCTGGTAAAGCAAGATTACCAGAATTAATCCTACCAAAATGTTGTTTATATTTTTGCATCTTTTTGAACAATGAAAAAAGTATATGTATAGATATACACTTTTCTGAACGATATAAAATCCAGCATATTTCTTTTAACAAACAAAAAGAAAGGGGATTAAATCATGAGAAAAACAACAGATATTAACGGATTGAAGGATGTGGCAAGAATGATGCTTTACCTCCCGATTGCGGAAACAGAGTTTGACTTCATTGTAAATCATCCAGTATTCCAATCGCCATATTGGTTTGACAATGAAAAAATTATCAATATCAAAGATTCAGAAGGAGCATTTAAGGAAGCCTGCGCCGCATATGAACAGAAAATAGATAATAGCCTTACATTGTTATCTGTTCCGTATTCTTTTACGATATTATTTAAGACCATTTTTTTTGCTTTATCTATATCAGATTCATAGCCTTGCTTCTCTGTTTCTTTTTCCATCTCACGGCCGATTGAGTCAATAACATCCTGCAATTAACATGGAAAGATGTTTAACGCCAGAAGAGAAAAAAGAAAAAAAAGCCGCCATTAAATACTTGCGTGAGGAACTAAAAGAACGTTTGGAGTACCTGAACGGAGAGCCGGACAATCTTTGCGAGGCTTATCAGGCAATTATTGACTCAATGCAGCATCAGCTTGAAATACGAGATATCATCAAAGAAACTCATGATTTTCTTGGTAATGAGAAAATTGGATTTGAGACGTTAATTCGTGCATTTAATTTCTTTTCTGACATGACACAAGAAGAAAAAGATGCAGTGATTGATGCGTATAAAAACAACGAATTTAATAATCATGGATGGTATTAACTTGCTAGCAAAGTCGTTACTGGACTTTGAACATCAGTCACAACTTGAGCCGTTCTTGCGGCTCTTTTTTTTGTTGTCTTGCTTTCCTGCATATTAGATATGAAAGATATTTTGCAAGCACGAAAGGAGAAATTAATATGGAAAAATGTTTAACACAGACAGAAAGACAGGAAAAGAAAACTGCCATCAGATATCTTCGCGGAGAGTTAAAAGAACGCCTGGACTATCTGAACGGCGAGCCAGACAACCTCTGCAAGGCATATCAGGCAATCATTGAATCTATGCAGTGCCAGATTGGAGCGAAAGATGTAGTTAAGGAAACTCACAGTGTTCTTCGCGCCGAGCAAATCAGCTTTAAGGCTATGCTTCGAATATTTAATTTCTTTTCTGAATTAACTCCAGACGAAAGAAACATAGTGATTGAAGCCTCTGAAAATGGTGAATTTGATGGTGAATTTGATGGTACCGGATGGTAATGTATTCACTCTTTTGAGACTGTGAGAAAAAGTCTGTAAATAAGATTCTTCTATGATATGCAAGGGTGGTGAGCTTACAGTTTGAGCTTTTCACCCTTGTTTTATATATAACAGTTGTT
>OLPG01002554.1_pt1 | contig 12641 bp, 16 predicted proteins | sample 1672311 | NCBI WGS metagenome assembly OLPG01 (sample SAMEA3136670, study PRJEB25190) | human gut metagenome | biome: human gut; feature: human-associated habitat; material: faeces | place: Austria | collected 2013
ATATAGTAATTCAAAATTAGCAAGTAAAGTACAAAATTTAAAAATCGAAGATATACAAGAAAAAATGATTGAGACAAATTATGCTAATATAGATACTAATTATGGAAAAACATTTACACCGTCAAGTAAATATTATTCAAGCATATATGCAAGAGAAAAAAATCAAAAAGTAAATGGAACAAATGGAACAGACCTAAATTTTAGTGAACAAACTGAATTAATAAATCAAACAACAGAAATTCAGGCAAGTTCATTAGAAGCTAAATATACTTATTGGAAAAAGACATTAGAAAAATCTGATTTTAAAAATGGGAATTATTATAATATACTTTTAGAAAATCAAAGCAATTATTTATCATATTGGATATCATCTCGTTGTACATATTCTAATTTAGGATGTATTGGGTTTGGAGTCCGTGTGATAGATTCAGATATTTTAGCAGATAGAAGTTTATATAATTCAGCAAATGTTCAAAAATCAGCTGATTTTTCATTTAGACCAGTAGTTACACTTAATTCTAATATTAAAATAGATACAGTAAATTCAGGAAATGGAAGCACATCAGAACAAGCATATGTAATTAAATAGTGTCTAGAATTTTTACTTGATAAAAAAATATGTCGAATTTTGCGATGAAAAGTGATTGCAAGATTCGGCATTTTATGATATTATAAAGAAAATTTAATTTTATTCAAACAAATTAATTCAAAAGCTCAAATTTCTTTGAGAAAAAATCCATAATTTAAAACAAAATAAAGAAGGTGATAAAAATATAATTACCAAAATTAAATATTAAATTGTACAAAAGGTAACTTATATTAACTTTGAAATAAATATTGACAAATAAAAGAAATAATATTATAATGAAGGAGATGAATCAATATAGAAATATTTACATTTGGGGATTACATCAAACATAAAAACATATTTCAAAAAAAGTGGAACATAATTTATAAAGAAGAAAAGTTAGAAAAAAATAATATTTTTACATTATCAGACCAATATGAAAAGTATTATGTGGTGAATCATCAACACGATAAAATATTTAGAACAGTATTAGATAGAAAGTCAGATGCCATAGCATTGATAAATAAAGCATTAAACACACAACTAGAAGTGCAGGACATAGAAAAATATAATAGTAGTTTTATAAATAAAGTATTTCAAAATAGAGAAGCAGATATAGTGTACAAAATAAAAGATAGAAGTATATTTATATTAATAGAACATCAAACAAAAGTTGATTATTTAATGCCATATAGAATTTTAGAATATGAAGTAGCAATAATGCAAAGTGCAATAGATTTGGATAAAATTAAAAATAAAGAAAGCAAAATTCCATTAGTTATATCAATTGTTTTATATACAGGAAATAAAAAGTGGAATGCAAAAAAATATCTTGAAGAAAATCAAGAAAAAATAGAAGAAATAGAAAATGGTTTAGGAAATTATAATTTAATAGATATAAATGAACTGACAGAAAAAGAGCTATTAGAAGATAATTCATTTATATCAAAGATGATGTTAATTGAAAAATCCAAAAATACTGAAAATATAGTAGAGATATTAGAAAAAATAGTTAAAATAACAAAAGAAGAAGACAAGGATACATTAAGAAGGACAATAAGTATAATTTTAGAAGAAAAAATAGGAATAACAAAAGCAAAAGAATTAATAGAGAAGATGGAAGGAGATGAAGGAAATATGTTAGCAGTAGTAGATATGATAAGAAGAGAAAATCAAATGTATATAGAAATTGGCAAAAAAGAAGGGGAATTAAAAGAGAAAATAAAGATTGTAACAAATATGTTAAAAGAAAAATTCAATATTGAAACGATACAAAAAATTACAGGAATAAACAAAGAAGAGATAGAAAAAATATCTCAAAATAATAATGATAACTAATAAAAATGATATATTTTAAAAATTTGAGTTAAAACTATTGTACAAAAAAATTATTATTGGTATAATCAAGCTAGATTAAAAATACGAAGGAGGAATAAAAAATGGCAATAAGATTTGTTTTAAATGAGACATCATATTTTGGAAATAATGCAAGAGAAGTACTAGCAGAAGAAATTAAGAAAGGAAAATTCAAAAAAGTATTTTTGGTAACAGATAAACCATTAGTAGAAGCAGGAGTAACTGCAAAAGTAGAAAAAGTATTAACAGATGAAGGAATTGAATATTCACTATATGATGAAATCAAACCTAACCCAACAATTAAGAATGTAACAGATGGAGTTGCAGCATGTAAAGAATCAGGAGCAGATGTAATTGTAGCAGTAGGTGGCGGTTCAAGTATGGATACTGCAAAAGGAATTTCAATAGTAATGACAAATCCAGACAGAGCAGACATAAAATCTCTAAATGGAGTATCAAATACAGTAAATAAAGGAATGCCAATGATTGCGTTACCAACAACAGCAGGAACAGCATCAGAAGTTACAATAAATTATGTAATAACAGATGAAGAAAGAAAAATAAAAATGGTATGTGTAGACCCTAATGATATTCCAATTGTAGCAATAGTAGATTCTGAATTAATGGCATCAATGCCAAAATCACTTGCAGCAGCAACAGGAATGGATGCTTTAACACATGCAGTAGAAGGATATATTACAAAAGCTCATAATGAAATGTCAGATATGTTCCATATGAAAGCTATAAAATTAATATTTAAATATTTACCAGCAGCAGTTAATGAAAAGGACCCAAAGGCAGTTGAAATGATGGGTATGGCTCAATATATTGCAGGTATGGGATTCTCAAATGTAGGACTTGGAATTGTTCATTCAATGGCACATCAATTAGGTGCTGTGTATGATACGCCACATGGAATTGCAAATGCTATGCTTTTACCAACAGTTATGAGGTTTAATGGTGAAAATTCAGAAACTGCTCAAAGATTTAGAGAAATTTTGTGTGAAATTGGTAGACCGGATGCAGCTTACTTAAATGATCAAGATGTTATTAATACATTTGTATGGATGATTAGTGAACTTTCAAAAGCAGTTGGTATTACTCAAACTATTAAAGATTATGGCGCTAAGGAAGAAGATTTTGAAATGCTTGCTGATAAGGCTATGGAAGATCCATGTAAACCAGGTAATCCAAGAGAAGTTTCAAAAGAAGATTTTATTGAATTATATAGAAGAGCTATGTAAGTTAACACTAATGATAAATGATAATGAATTATGTTATAGGTTATTAAGTAAGACGGACTTTACAGAAATTAGAGAATATGGTAAAATTTAAATGTCACTAATTGTATATATGTTTATAGGAGGAAATATGACTGAAAGATTTAATACAATTTTAGAAGAGCTACCACAATTTATGGAAGAAAACGTGGAAGAAAAAAAGTTTCAACTTGAAAATGATGAGATTCATAATTTGGAACAGTATTTCAAAAAAGAAAAGATAAGACTTTTTGTTTCAGAAGTGAAGTGGGGGCGAGACTCCGAGGTGGCGGAAGTCACCATTATGAAGAGACATAATTGATTGAAAAAACAAAAACGAGCTGCTGATTGGCAGTTCGTTTTATTTTACTATCTTATGTTGACTTTTAAACCAAAATGACTTATAATAATGGTAGTTACTTGTAAACTTTACACAAATAAAAAAGGAGAAAGACAATATGGTGAAATTCAAAGTTATAGCAACAGAGGACAATATTACAATTACATTGGCTGAAGTAAGATCAACTAAGAAACTCATAATTGAGAAATCTGATTTAAACGAAAACATAAAAATGGTAAGTACAGATAGTATTTATGATGAAATTAGAAATCAGATAAAAAAAACATATGGAGTAGAAACGTCGGAAATAAAATTTGATATTGATAATGAAACAAAAATTAAAATTGCCTCAATATCCCGACATAACAAGGATACATTCGATGCGATGTAAGAAAATCTCCACCCTGTCATTAGAAGTTTTAATGGCAGGGTTTTTCTTTTTCTTTACAAAGGCAATAAAATGATGTATAATAGAAAAGATGTTATAAAATTTTTTACAGTTAAGGAGGAACATAATATGGATGACATTCCAAGTGACCGGTTGTATAAAAATTTATCAATGTTTTTAAACGGAGATAATAAGACGTGGTCAAAGAAAATCGATAAGAAAGAATTAATTAAGCTGGAACGGTATTTATACCAACAGGATATTCCAGTAACCTTGGAAAAGAAAGAACTTTTGGCTGGTAAGGTCGAAGTAACCTTAACAAAGAAGTAACAAAAAGCGGGTCACCAATTGTGGACCCGCTTAAAAATTATAAATTATCTCAATAGTTTTTCTAGTTCTTTTATTTTGTCTCTAATTTCCGCAGCTTTTTCAAATTCCATAGAAGCAGCAAATTTAAGCATTTCATCAGTCAATTCAGTAATAGTATTTTTAATATCATCAGAGCTTTCCATTTTAAATTCAACACCAATATCTGCTTGTTTAGTAATACTAATATTATCTCTAATAGATTTTTTAATAGTCTTAGGAGTAATACCATGTTCTATATTATATTGTTCCTGAATATGACGTCTCCTATTTGTTTCTGAAATTGCCTTTTCCATTGAATCAGTAAGTTCATCAGCATACATAATAACAGTTCCATCAGTATTTCTAGCGGCACGTCCAATAGTTTGAATTAAAGAACGTTCTGAACGCAAGAAGCCTTCCTTATCAGCATCAAGAATCGCTACCAAAGAAACTTCTGGAATATCCAAACCTTCTCTCAAAAGGTTAATACCAACTAAAACATCAAACTCTCCTAAACGAAGATTTCTAATAATTTCCATCCTTTCAAGGGCTTTTATATCTGAATGCATATAATTTACTTTGATGTCTAAACTTTGTAAATATGATGTCAAATCTTCTGCCATTTTTTTAGTTAAAGTTGTAACTAAAACCCTTTCATTTTTTTCAACTCTTATACGAATTTGCTCAATTAAATCATCAATTTGATTAGTAACAGGTTTAACTTCAATTTTTGGATCTAAAAGGCCAGTAGGTCTGATAATTTGTTCAACAACATTATCTTTACTATGTTCTTTTTCATAATCAGCAGGTGTTGCACTAACAAAAATAACTTGATTAATCCTTTCTTCAAACTCCTCGAATTTTAAAGGTCTGTTATCATAAGCAGAAGGAAGTCTAAAACCATAATTAACCAAAGAATCTTTACGAGCACGATCACCATTGTACATAGCTCTAACTTGAGGAATTGTTGCATGTGATTCATCTATCAATAAAAGAAAATCTTTTGGCATGTAATCAAATAATGTGAATGGAGGAGAACCAGCAGGTCTGCCACTTATATGTCTTGAATAATTTTCAATACCTTGGCAGAAACCAGTTTCCTTCATCATTTCCATATCAAAATTAGTTCTTTCATCAATTCTTTGAGCTTCTATCAATTTATTATTATCCTTAAAATACTTAATTCTTTCTTGTAATTCTTCATTGATTGTAACTAATGCACGTTCCATTTTATCAGAAGTTGTTACATAATGAGAATTAGGAAAGACCATTACATGAGTTCTTTCTGCTATTGCTTTACCTGTTAAAGGATTAATTTCATAAACTTTTTCAATTTCATCACCCCAGAATTCAACACGTATAGCAGATTCACTTTGGTCAGAAGGGTAGATTTCTAATATATCACCTTTTGCTCTAAAAGTACCTCTTTTAAAATCAATTTCGTTTCTCGAATATTGCATATTAACTAGCTTTTTCATAACTTCTTCTCTTGATTTTTGCATGCCAGGACGTAAAGAAACTATCATATGCTCATAATCAATAGGGTCGCCTAAACCATAAATACAAGAAACAGAAGCAACAATAATTACATCTCTTGTTTCAAATAATGAAGCAGTTGCAGAATGGCGAAGTTTATCAATTTCGTCATTTATAGAAGCATCTTTTTCAATATATGTATCAGAAGCTGGAATATAGCTTTCTGGTTGATAATAATCATAGTAAGAAACAAAATATTCAACATTGTTTTCTGGAAAAAACTCTTTAAATTCTGAATACAGTTGTCCAGCAAGAGTTTTGTTATGAGCTAAAACTAATGTTGGTTTTTGAACTTTATTTATTATATTTGCCATTGTAAATGTTTTTCCAGAGCCTGTTACTCCTAATAATGTTTGAAATTTTTTGCCTTGTTCAATTCCTTTTGACAAATATTCTATTGCTTGTGGTTGGTCACCAGTTGGTTTATAGTCTGAGTGTAATTTAAACATAATATTACCTCCAATTTAATAACAAATTTATACACTTTAAAGTATATCATATAAAAAAGATGTTTGCAATGTCTTTAATATTGCAAAAGATAGAAATATATGATATATTTGGAATATCAAAAGAAGAGGGGGAAAAAATATGGAACAAGAACCAATCAAAAAAGAAACATCAAGTAAAGGTAGCTATTTAACAGGAATACTAGGAGCAATTGTAGGAGGAGCAATAGCAACAATACCATGGGTATTAGTATACATATATGGTGGAATGATGTTTTCAATCTTAGCAGCATTGATTGCAGCAGGTGAATTATATGGATATAAAATAGCAAAAGGAAAAATTACTAAAAAATTACCAATTATATTAATGGTAATAGCTCTTATAATTGTAACAGTAACAACATTAGTAATAATTCCAACATTATTAATTGCAAAAGAAGGAATAGCTGTGAATCTAACTAATATTAGTAGATTATATGAAAATGGTGAATTTGCAACAGCAATGATGAAAGATTTTATTATTTCAGTAATATTTACAATATTAGGAGCAAGCATTGTAACAGCAAATATAAAAAAACAATTAGAAAATAATGAAGGACAAGATGTTAAACTAAATCTTAATAATAAAGAAGAGAAAAATGAAATAAAAAAAGCAACAATTGAATTGATGAAACCTATTTTTACAAAATATGAAGCAACAGCACCAGAAAAGGCAATGCTTAAAGATGAAGTTATTGCAGAAATTGATGACAAAAGAAAAGCTAAATATTCTTTTAATTATTTGAAACAATTAGGAATTATCAAAAAATATAAAGGAAAATATTATTATTCAGAAGATGATGAAAATAGCACGAGCAATTATAAAAAAATGTCAAAATTACAAAAAATATCATTAATTGTATTAATTGTTTTGATTGTATTAGTTATGATTGTAACAATAATTGAAAAATCAGATACAACAGTAACATATCAAGACTCAAATATAAATTTTGAAATACAGAAAAATTGGTCAAAAGGACAATCACAATATCAAAACGAATGGAATTTTTATAAATATATTAACAATATGCCTGTATTGGATTCAAACAATGAAATTGCAGAAGATGATTATTCATCATATCCAGCAGGAATAAATGTATATTATGATAAATTGGATACAACAAGTGTAAACAATATAGAAGATATAAAAACAACAGTACAAGAAAATCTTGAAAATGCAGATGACAAACCAGATTTAATAAATATGGAAATATTGAAAACTTCAAAAAATTATGACTTATTAAAAATAAGAATAGAATATAATCAATCACCAAGTGAAATATTATACTATTACTATATTTTAAATGGAGACAATTTGGCTTGTATTACAGCATATAGTTTTAATTTAGATGATGAAACAGCTATTGAAAAAGAGGCAAATAATTTGTCAAATTCATTTGAATGGGGACAATAAAAATAATTAGTTCTAAAATAAAAATAAGAGCATATAATATTAAAAAATAAATGCAAGGAGAATAAAAATGCAGTTTATTAAATATTGTATGCTCTTTTTGGTGTTTTTAAGTGCAACACTAATTGGAAAATACATATCCCAAAAATATAAATTTAGATTAGACGAGCTTGAAGAAATGAAAAATGCACTAAATATATTTAAATCAAAAATAAAATTTACATATGAACCTATACCTGAAATTTTTAAGCAAATAGCTGAAAATTCAAATAAAAATATTGCAAAATTATTTAATGAAACTATTTTAAAAATGGGAGATACATCTGCAAGTATAGCTTGGGAAAATGCTGTTGATAATTTTTCAGGTAATTTAAATTACGAGGACAAGCAAGCTATAAAGACACTTTCTAAGTTGCTTCGGAATAACTGATGTTGATGGACAACTTAGTCAAATTGAGGTAACAGAAAGCTTTTTGGATGAACAAATTAGACAAGCACAAGAAGAAAAAAATAAAAATGAAAAATTGTATAAAAAATTAGGAATGAGTATAGGAATGGCTATTGTAATTATTTTAATGTAAATAGCCAAAAATAAAATCAGATTAGGGGGATTTTTTATGAGTATAGATTTATTGTTTAAAATAGCTGCAATTGGAATTTTGGTAGCAGTATTATATCAAGTTTTGGTGAGGGCTGGTAGAGAAGATCAAGCAATGATGACAACTCTTGCTGGATTAGTTATTGTTTTAACAATGGTAATTAAAGAAATAAGTGGTTTGTTTGATACAGTAAGGACCTTGTTTAATTTATAAAAAGATAGGGATAAGTAACTACTAAAAAATAAGGATGGAAGAGTAATGGAAATTATTAAAATAATAGGAATTGCTTTAATTGCTTTAATTATAATAATTATGCTTAAACAATATAGACCAGAATATGCAATATTTATAAGTATATTAACAGGTGTATTGATTTTGTTCCTTGTTATGGATAGATTAACTGGAATAGTAAATCTGATAGAATCAATACAAGACAAGTTTTCTATTAATACTCAATTTATTGCATTACTTATAAAAATTACAGGAATTGCTTTTTTATCGGAATTTGCTGTAAGCGTATGTAAAGATTCTGGTGAGGCTGCAATTGCTAGTAAAATTGAAATTGGGAGCAAAATTATTATTATTTCTATGTCAATACCTATAATTTCGAGTTTATTGGAAATTATATTGAAAATATTGCCATAACAAAGTTATAGTTCAGTAAGAATCTCTTTTATAGTATCGCTACCTATATGTTTTGAAACTTGAACTTTTTTATTACATTCAAAAAGGAGGTAAAACAAATGTGAATAAACAAATGAAGATAATACTAATGATAATTATAATGGTAATATCTGTATTAAGTCCAAGAAAATCATATTGTGCAAATGATATTTCAAATACACAGAGTGCAACAAGTATAGACGAAAATGAATTAGAAAGTCAAGAAAAAACATTTGGAATAAGTTCATTTATACAAAATTCTAAGCAATATACAGGAGAGTTTTTTGAAGATATAGATATAAGCGATATTTTAAATTCAGCAATAAAAGGAGAAATTGATAATTCAAATATATACAAAAAAATATTGAGTAAATTAGGAAATGAAGTACAAAATGGAGTAAAAAGTTTAGCATGTATATTAGCTATTATAATTATACATAGCATATTAAAATCTATAAGTGAAAGTCTTGAAAATGATAATATTTCTAAATTAATATATTATGTTCAATATATAGCAATTATAACAGTAATTATGTCAAACTTTTCTGACATAATTACATTAGTAAAAGATACAACTACAAATTTAATTGGATTTATGAATACACTTATACCAGTACTCATTTCATTGATGTTATATACAGGAAGTATAACAACGACAAGTATACTAGAACCAATAATTTTATTTATGATAAATTTTATTGGAAATCTTATTCAAAATATATTGATGCCTATAATATTGATAATAACATCAATAAGCATAATTTCAAAAATATCAGATAGAGTGCAAATTGATAAAATATCGAAATTTTTAAAATCATCCACTATATGGTTTTTAGGAATAGTGTTAACAATTTTTGTTGGAGTTGTTTCACTTGAAGGTACTCTTGCAAGTTCTGTTGATGGAATAACTGCAAAAACGGCAAAGGCAATTGTAAGTTCTGCTGTTCCAATTGTAGGAAAAATATTAGGCGATGTTGTTGATAGTGTGCTTGGATGTGGATTGATTTTGAAAAATGCAGTTGGTTTTGTTGGAGTAATAGTTATTATAGGAATATGTATAATGCCTATTTTAAAACTTACAGTTTTGACATTTTCTTATAAATTGGTTGCTAGTATAAGTGAAGTTATTGCAGATAGTAAAATTGTAAAACTTTTAGATGAAATTGGTGATATTTTTAAAATTTTACTGGCTATTTTAGTTACTGTAACATTTATGGTAATTATAGGAACAACATTATTAGTAAAGATGTCAAACACTGGGATGATGTTCAGGTAAATAAAAATATTTAAAAATATAGTTATGCAATTATAGGAGAATAGTAATATGATTAATTTTTTAAGTTCATGGGTTAAAAATCTGTGTTTAGCATTAATTGTTGTGTCAATATTAGAGATGTTACTTCCAAATAATAAAACAAAAAAATATGTGAAAATGGTTATGGGATTATATATATTGTTTAGCATAATTGAACCTTTTATAGAAAATAGTAATGAACTTAAATTTAATGTAGAGGACTTATATAACCAATATTCTGTTGAGACATTAGCCGAAAGTGAAAATGTTAATCAAAAATCAATGGATAGTAGATTAGATGAATTGTATAAACAAAAACTTGAAAATGATATTGTGCAAAAACTAGATGAAGAAGGATATGTAGTAGAGGACTGTGATGTAAAGGCACATATATCTAGTAATGATACAGGGATAGAATTAATAACAATAAAGATTAAGGAAAAAAAAGATAACAGTAATGAGAATGATGAGAATCAAAGTAATGAAACAATGAACATAGAAGAAAAGATAGTCAATGAAATACAAAAAATCCAAAAGGTTGAAATAAATGTATCTAAAAATCAAGATAATTCAAGTGATGAATCAACTCAAAGTGAACAACAGAATCAAAATATAACTAAAAATGATATAAAAATTGTAAAACAATTTTTGATAAAAGAATATGGGGTGAGTGAAAAATGTTTAAGAATAAGCTGAAAAAAATTATCGGAAATGATGAAAATCAAGGAAATAATAAAAGAAAAATTGAAAATTTAGTTTTTTTAGTAGTTGTTTTAATAATTACAATAGTTATAATAAATTATGTTTGGAGTGGAGACAAGAACTCAAATAAAAATATGACTAATTCGACAGGAAAACAGCTTGCAACAACTAAAAGTGTTCAGAATAGTGGAGAAACAAGTCAAGATACTACTAATAATAATTTAGAGGAAAGATTAGAGAATATATTATCAAATATTAATGGTGTTGGGAATGTAAAGGTTTTCATTAATTATTCAGAAACTTCTGAAACTGTTGCAATGTATAATGAAAACTCTAAAACAAGTACAACAGAAGAAACTGATAAATCTGGTGGTGTTAGAAAAGTGGAACAAACGGATTCTCAAAAAGAGGTTGTTTACCAAGAACAAAATGGAAACAAAACACCAATTGTTCAGAAAACTGTTGAACCTAAAATTGAGGGAGCTATTATTACTGCAAAAGGAGCATCTGATATAAATATAAAAACCAGTATTATTCAAGCAGTAGAAGCGGCAACAGGACTTGCTACTCATAAAATTCAAGTGTTTCAGGGAAATTAAAATATTTTTATTAAAAATTATAAAAGGAAAGGAGTTTTTTTATGAAATTTATGAAAAAAAATCAAGTTGTAATATATGTTATTGCTTTAATGTTGATTGTAGCAGGATATTTGAATTTTACAGCAGATGGAGATTTTAGAAGTGCAGTCCAAACTGCAAGTTCAGAAGAAGAATTAGATAAAATGGCTAATATTGGAGATGCTCAACTTGTTAGTAGTAATGTTGTAAGTGATGACTTAGATATTAGTAATACTATAAGTAAAAGTGATATATCTGAAAGTGAAAGTTTAGAAACAACAAGTAAAGATATTCAGAAAAATAATGATGATTATTTTTCAACATCTAAATTGGAAAGGGATACAATGTATTCACAAATGTTAGAAACATATGAAAAAATTTTAAATAGTAATAATTCTTTGGAAACACAGAAACAATCTGCAACAGAAGAAATAAAAAAAATAAATGATACTAAAAATAGTATTATGATTTGTGAGAATTTAATTAAAACAAAAGGATTTGAAGATAGTGTTATATTTGCTAATGGTGATAGTGTAAGTATTGTTGTTAAAGATGAACAGTTAACTGCTGAAAAAGTTGCACAGATTCAAAATATTGTTTCAAGAGAAATGGGTGCTAAGATTGAAAATATACATATTTCAAGTAAATAAAGAAATAGTCATGTGGTATAAAACATGGCTATTTTTATCAATATATTGTAAAATTAAGCGTACTAAAAATTAATATATTAGGTTTTAAGCGTAATTTTCTGTAATATTTTTTATATATTCTCCTATTTCTTCGTTGGTTAAGTCTAATTCTGTAATTAATTTTTTTAAAATATCTCTTCTAGGAAAAGCTTTTTCATTATCTATTCTGACATATTGTCTTAGAGATATGCCTAATTTTTCTGACATTTCTTCCTGAGTTAAATTCTTAGATTTTCTTTTTTCTTTTATCATCAAAAATCACCTTAATATTATCAAATTTTTATAGTTACAGTTCAGTAAGAATCTTTCTATGGTGTCTTTGCCTATATGTTTTTTGAAAATTGAACCTTTTCATTACATTCAAAAAGAAAATTTAATATAAAAAT
>OLPG01002557.1_pt1 | contig 12635 bp, 8 predicted proteins | sample 1672311 | NCBI WGS metagenome assembly OLPG01 (sample SAMEA3136670, study PRJEB25190) | human gut metagenome | biome: human gut; feature: human-associated habitat; material: faeces | place: Austria | collected 2013
TTTAATTTCATAAAATTCCCCCCTTATTTTGTATATTATATAAAAGAAAATATAAAAATACAATAGATTTATTGCATATTAACGTATTAGGTGATATAATTTAGCTATCAAATTTTAGGAGGTTTTGAGAATGCAAAAAGAAAACTTTACAATCACAGAGCGGAAAAAATCTACCTATACGTTAAAAGATAGGCAGAAGAATCACGAAGTGAATGTAGAAACCTACATTATTGAGGAGATTTCACAAAACACGGAGGAAAGCAAGGATAGCATTGCTATTTTGCTGGCACAAATCTACAGTATCTACAAAAATGCTGGTAGGAAAGAGCAACTGAAAGACGATGACCTAATTTTTTGCTTAGAGGAAGTGTTGCTTTCACAGTCTGCAACAGAAAAGTTGGAGATGTTGGTAGAAAAAGACAATATCGAAGCATTAAACAGAGTAATAACGGCAACGAATTCAGTAAAAGCGCTTGAAAAAGAAAAATAATTTAATTACAAAAGATTACCCCAAAAGGACTAGGTCCCTTTGGGGTAATTTTAAAATATATTTTTATTTTACAACAATATTATAAATTTTATTTTTAACATAAATTTCTTTAATAATATTTTTTCCATCTAATTTAGAATCAATAGCATTATGAACTTTTTCTTTAACAGAAGACTCATTTTCATCAACAGAAATAGTAATAGTAGCTTTTAATTTACCATTAAACTGAATAGGTAAAGTAATTTCATCATCAACAGTTTTTGATTCATCATACTCTGGCCAACTATATGTAGAAACATCAGCTTCAAAACCAGCAATTTTATTAAGTTCCTCTGTAATATGTGGTACGAATGGATTTAATAAAGTTAAAAATGTTTTAAACTCAGCTTTATTAATTTTTCCAATCTTATAAAATTCATTAACCATTGTCATAAAGGTAGATACAGAAGTATTAAATTTCATATCTTCAATATCTTGTGAAACTTTTTTAATTGCTTTATGCATCATTTTTTCAGTTTCTGGTGAATAGATATCACCATCAACTAACATATTTTGCATATTCCAAACTCTATCTAAGAATTTACCACAGCCACGAATACTTTCCATAGACCATGCAGCAACTTGATCAAAAGGTCCCATAAACATTTCGTAGACTCTAAAAGTATCAGCACCAAATTCATTTACTATATCATCTGGATTTATAACATTTCCTTTTGACTTAGACATTTTTTCACCATTTGTTCCCAAAATCATGCCATGAGAAGTACGTTTTTGATAAGGTTCCTTTGTTGGAACAACACCAATATCATATAAGAACTTATGCCAAAATCTTGAATATAATAAGTGCAAAGTAGTATGTTCCATACCGCCATTATACCAATCCACAGGTGACCAATATTCCAAAGCTTCTTTTGAAGCAAGTTCTTTGTCATTATGTGGATCCATATATCTTAGGAAATACCAAGAAGAACCAGCCCATTGAGGCATTGTATCTGTCTCTCTTTTCGCAGGTTTACCACAATGAGGACAAGTAGTATTAATCCAATCTGTTTGTTTTGCCAAAGGTGATTCACCATTTTCACCAGGTGTAAATTCTTCAACTTCTGGTAATCTTAAAGGCAAATCTTTTTCATCAAGTGGAACCCAACCACAATCATTACAATAAACCATTGGAATAGGTTCACCCCAATATCTTTGACGAGAAAATACCCAGTCACGTAATTTATAATTAACTTTTTTAGTACCAATATGATTATCTTCCAAATATTTTATAACAGTCTTTTTGGCTTCTGAAACTTCTAAACCATTTAAAAAATCAGAATTAATAAGTTTACCTGTTGCAACATCTGTGAAAGCTTCTTTTGATAAATCAACATTTTTGCCATCAACAACTTGAACAATTGGTAAATTAAATTTTTTAGCAAATTCATAATCACGAGTGTCATGAGCAGGAACAGCCATTATTGCACCAGTACCATATGTAATTAAAACATAATCAGAAATCCAGATAGGAATTTCTTGGTTTGTCAATGGATTTATAGCTGTAATACCTTTAATTTCAACACCAGTTTTTTCTTTATTCAATTCAGAACGTTCGAAAGCAGATTTTAAACTAGCTTGTTTTTGATATTCTTGAACTTCACTTAAATTTTCAATTTTATCTTCTAATTCTTTTAAAATTGGATGTTCTGGGGAAATAACCATATAAGTTGCGCCAAATAAAGTATCAGGTCTTGTTGTGTAAACAGTTAAATTCTTATCCATATTAGCAATTTTGAAATTAACTTCTGCACCTTCTGATCTACCAATCCAATTTTTTTGTTGAACTTTGATTTTTTCTAAGAAATCAACATCATCTAAATCATCAATTAATTTTTGAGCATAATCAGTAATTTTAAGCATCCATTCAGATTTTTCTTTTTGAACGACAGGACTACCACATCTTTCACAAACACCATTAACTACTTCTTCATTTGCTAAACCAACTTTGCATCCTGTACAGAAGTTGATAGGCATTGTTGCTTTATATGCTAGACCATGTTTATATAATTGAATGAAAATCCATTGTGTCCATTTGTAATACTCAGGGTCTGTTGTATCTATTTTTCTTGACCAGTCAAAAGAAAATCCCAATGATTTTAATTGCTCTGTAAAATGAGCTATATTTTGTGCTGTTGTTATTTTAGGATGTACATTTGTTTTTATTGCATAGTTTTCAGCAGGTAGACCGAATGCGTCAAATCCTATTGGAAATAATACATTGTATCCTTGTAATCTTCTTTTTCTTGCGATTATGTCTAATGCAGTGTAACTACGTGGATGTCCAACATGTAGACCTTGTCCTGATGGATATGGGAATTCTATTAGTCCATACCATTTTTTCATAGTGTAATCATCTTTGGCATTAAATGTTCCTTCTTTGTCCCATTTTTCTTGCCATTTTTTTTCTATTTCTTTAAAATTGTAAGCCATTTTTTGCTCCTTTCATTCATAAAACCGTATTAATTCTTGATAGTAGCTATTATATACCAAAAACACAGATGTTTCAAGAACTTTTACTTGAAAAAAATTTTTTATATGTTATAATTCAACAAGAAGGGAAGAAATCAAATGAAAATAGATATGGAAAAAGCAAAAGAGGAATTTATAAAATATACAGGAAAATTCAATTTACAAGATGAAAATATCGATAGAAAGCAACAGCATTCATTAAGAGTAATGAAAATATCAAATCAACTAGCAAAAGAATTAGAATTAAATGAAGAACAAATACAACTAGCAACATTAATAGGATTATTGCATGATATAGGAAGATTTAAGCAATATACAGAAATAGGGCTAGGAGATAATATAGAAGGATTTGACCATGGGGATTATGGGGCTAAAGTATTATTTGAAGAAGGAATTATAAGAAAATTTATTGATACAAATGAATATGATGAAATAATAAGAAAAGCAATAAAAAATCATAATAAATTTTCAATAGAAAGTGGTTTAACACAAGAAGAAATGATGTTTGCAAAATTAATAAGAGATGCAGATAAAATAGATATATTATATGAATCAGTATATATTTTCTATAAAAATAATGAAGACATGGTAAATAAATCAATATTATCAGAAAAAATATATAATGAATTTATGAAAAAATCATCAATAAAAAAAGAAAAAAATGTTATTTTAAAATATATAGATGATATTGTATGTGTATTAGCATTGATATTTGATATAAACTATAAACCAAGTTTCGAAATATTAAAAAAAGAAAACTATATATTTGAAATTTTAAATAGATATAATTTTGATGATGAATTAACTAAAAAGAGAGTTGAAAGCATAGAAATAATTGCAAATGAATACATAAATACAAAAATAAAATAGTAAAAATACTCAGAAAAAGGATGATAAAATGAGCAAAAAATTATTAATAACAGAAAAGCCATCAGTAGCAATGGAATTTGCGAAAGCGTTAAAAATAACAGCTCCAAGAAAAAATGGATACATAGAATCAGATGAATGGATAATAACATGGTGTGTAGGACATTTAGTAACAATGAGTTATCCTGAAAAATATGACGAAAAACTAAAATTTTGGAGATTAGACACATTACCATTTATACCAAAAGAGTGGAAATATGAAGTAATATCAAATGTTCAAAATCAATTTAATATAGTTCAAGGGCTAATGCAAAGAGAAGATGTAGAAGAAATCTACAATGCAGGAGACTCAGGACGAGAAGGAGAATATATTCAAAGACTTGTTTTGATGATGGCACATCCAAACCCAAAAGCAAAAGTTAAAAGAGTATGGATAGATTCACAAACAGAAGAAGAAATTTTGAGAGGAATAAGAGAAGCAAAAGATTCTTCTGAATATGATAGCTTATCAGATAGTGCATATTTAAGAGCAAAAGAAGATTATTTAATAGGAATTAATTTTTCAAGATTATTGTCAATTACACAAGGAAGAACATTAGCAAATAAAATAAATGAAGAAAAAGCCTCAATTTCAGTTGGACGTGTTATGACATGCGTTTTGGGAATGATAGTTTCAAGAGAAAGAGAAATTAGAAATTTTACTAAGACAAAATATTATAAAATAGTAGGAGAATTTGGAGATGAAAATTCAGCATTTAAAGCAGAATGGAAAGTAAATGAAAAATCAAAATTATATGAATCACCACTACTATATAATGAATCAGGATTTAAAAATGAACAAAAAGCCAAAGACTTTATAGCTTCATTACAAGGCAAAAAGGCAATAATTACAGAACTAAAAAAATCAAAACAAAAAGAAAATGCACCACTATTATTCAATTTAGCAGAAATTCAAAATGAATGTACAAAAAGATTTAAAATAAAGCCAGAAGAAACATTAGATGTTATTCAAAATTTGTATGAAAAAAAATTAGTTACATACCCAAGAACAGATGCAAGAGTATTATCAACAGCTGTTGCAAAAGAAATTTCTAAAAATTTAAATGGAATAGCCAAAGGATTTAAAGATGAAGAAATACAAGGATATGTAAAGAAAATGGTAGATGAAAAATATCCAACAAATAATTTAGCTAAAACCAAATATGTAAATGATAGCAAAATTACAGACCACTATGCGATTATTCCAACAGGTCAAGGATATGAAAATTATGATAAATTACCTGAATTGCAGAAAAAAATCTATAAACTTATAGTAAAAAGATTTTTAGCAATTTTTTATCCACCAGCAGAATATAATAAAGTTCAAGTAACTGTTGATGTAGAGGGCGAGACATTTTATGCAAGTGGAAAGGTTTGTGTAAATAGAGGATATTTAGAAATTGCAAAACCAACAGAAAAAATGCAAACTGAAAAATCCACAGAAGATGCACAAAATGTGGAAAAAACCGAAGAGACAGACTTGGAAATTTTGAAGAAATTAAAAAAGGGACAAGAATTGGTTGTTAAAAATTATGAAATAAAAGAAGCGGAAACATCTCCACCTTCAAGATATAATTCAGGTTCAATTATTCTTGCTATGGAAAATGCAGGTAAACTTATTGAAGATGAGGAACTTCGTGAACAAATAAAAGGTGCTGGAATTGGTACTAGTGCTACTCGTGGAGGGATTATTGAAAAGTTGGAGAGAATTAAATATATTGATATAAATAAGAAAACTCAAATTATTACTCCTACAAATAAGGGTGAGATTATTTATGATATTGTTAATTTTTCAATGCCTGATATGCTTAATCCTAAGCTTACTGCTAGTTGGGAGAAGGGATTGGATATGGTTGCAAAAAAAGAAATTGAGCCTCAGGTTTTTATGACCAAACTTGAAAATTATATAAATTCTAAGTTTAATAAATTAGTTGTAAAGATGTAAAGAAAAAAGAAGTACAAAGATACAGAATACCTTTGTACTTCTTTCTTCTATGCAAAGACACCATAGAAAGCATCTTACTGAATGGTAACTAAAAAGTATAAAATTTTAATAAAATTCTTTAAAAATTATAACAAACATGATATAATATAAAAACAAAATAACCTAGAAAGGATGGAATATAATGAACACCATAATAGGAGAACTAGGAAAATCACAGAAATTTATAGATTTAAGTAACCAAATAGAAAAAGAAAAAAGTCCGATATCAATATCGGGCTTAACTAGCGTTGGAATGACAGAAATAATCACAGCAATAAACGGATACAACAAAAGACCAATACTATTAGTAACATACAACGAAATACAAGCAAAAAAAATACTAGAAAACCTACAAACATTTGACAAAGAAAAAGTAATATTTTTCCCTAAAAAAGAAATAGTAACATATGACTATGTAGCAGAAAGCAAAGACCTACCATATGAAAGAATAGAAACACTAAATAAAATAAAAGAAAAGAAAAACATAATAGTAGTAACAACAATAGAAGCACTAATGCAAAAACTACCATCAAAAAAGGCACTATTCAAAAATATATTAGAATTCAAAGTGGGGGACATTTATAACCTAGAAGACATAAAAAAAAGTCTAGTAAACATGGGATATTCAAGATGTGAACTAATAGAAGGAAGAGGACAATTCAGCGTTAGAGGTGGAATTGTAGACATCTCATTAGATGACAAAATCGGAATAAGAATTGAGTTATGGGGAGATGAAGTTGACTCAATCAGAAATTTTAGCATAAGTAGTCAAAGGTCAATATCAACACTAGAAAAAGCCAAAATATATCCAGCAAATGAATATATCTTAGAAGACAAAATAGAAAATATCTGCAAAAAAATAAGAAAAAAACTAACAGAAGGAAAACAAGATGAAATAATAGAAGAAGACCTAGAACAAATAAAAGCAGGAAATTATATAAGCAAAATAGATAAATACTTCGACGAATTTTATGAAGAACAAGAAAATTTAATAGACTATATGAGTAATGAAAGTCTACTAATGGTTGATGAAGTAAACAAAGTTGAACAAAGAGAAATGAATATCTTACAAGATATTGAAAATCTAAGTAAAAATCTAATAGAAAAAGAAAAAATAGTGCCAGAAGCATTATCAAGTACATCTTCAATTGAATTTGAAAGCTTAGAAAGCAAATATCACACAATATATTTGGAAAAACAAGATGCAGTAACTAAAAAACAAGCACAAAGATATCATTTTGAATATAGAGAAATCAATTATTACAAAAGTGAAATAGAAAATCTATTTGAAGATTTAAGTAAGTGGAATAAAGAAAAGAAAAGCATATATGTAATGGTTGAAAACAAAGAAAAAGCAAAAAAATTAAAAGAACTATTGGAAAAAGAAGATATACTATGTAAAATAGAGGAAAAACTAGACAAAACAATTATAGTGAAATCAACTGAAAATATTGTAACAATTTCAATTGGAAAAATTACAGAAGGATTTGAAAACTTTGAAATAAATCAAGTTGTAATTTCAGCTGATGACTTAATTGATGGAGGAAAAAAGAAGAAAACATTTGCAAATCAAGCATTTAAAGAAGGCGAAAAAGTAGTATTTGCAGATTTAAAAGTTGGAGACTATGTCGTACACAAAAATTATGGTATAGGACTTTTTGTTGGTGTAAATACTATAACGGCAGACAAAACAACAAAAGACTATATCAAATTAAAATATAAAGATGATGCAATTTTATATGTACCAACAAGTCAATTAGATGCAATTAGAAAATATACAGGTGGAGATGCAATTAATCCACCAATGAACAGTCTAGGTAGCAAAGACTGGATTAAAACAAAAGAAAAAGTAAAGAAGAATTTAAGAGCTGTTGCAAGAGAATTAATAGAACTATATGCAAAAAGAGAACAATCAAAAGGATATGCTTTCAGCCCAGATACACCTTGGCAACAACAATTTGAAGACCAATTCCCATATCAAGAAACAGATGACCAATTAAGGTGTATAGAAGAAGTCAAAAAAGATATGGAAAATCAAAGACCAATGGATAGACTTTTATGTGGTGATGTTGGATATGGAAAAACAGAAGTTGCAATAAGAGCTGCATTTAAAGCTGTAATGGACCATAAACAAGTTGCATATCTAGTACCGACAACAGTTTTAGCACAACAACAATATGAAGAGTTTAGAGACAGAATGAAGGACTTTCCAATAAAAGTAGATATATTAAATAGATTTAAAAGCACAAAATATCAAAATGAAGTAATCAAAAAGTTAAAATTAGGAGATGTAGACATTGTGGTTGGAACACATAGATTATTAAGTAAAGATGTTGAATTCAAAGACATAGGATTATTAATAATAGATGAAGAGCACAGATTTGGAGTAAAAGCAAAAGAAAAAATAAAACAATACAAGTCAAATATAGATGTATTAACAATGACAGCAACTCCAATACCAAGAACAATGCACATGTCAATAGTTGGAATAAGAGACATGTCAGTAATTTATGAACCACCTCACAACAGAAAACCAGTTCAAACTTATGTATTGGAATATGACCAAGAAGTTATAAAAGAGGCAATAACAAAAGAATTAGAAAGAAATGGTCAAGTATTTTACATTTATAACAGAGTAGACACAATACAGAAAAAAGCAGATGAAATATCAAGATTAGTACCAGAAGCAACTGTGAGTTATGCACACGGACAAATGACTGGAAATCAAATAGAAGAAATAATGCAAGAATTTATTGAAAAAAAATCAAATGTCCTAGTATGTACAACAATATTAGAATCAGGAATTGACATAGCAAATGCAAACACAATTATAGTAGAAAATGCTGACAGAATGGGACTAGCAGCATTATATCAAATACGTGGTAGAGTTGGAAGGTCAGATAGGCAAGCATATGCATACATAACTTATAGAAAAGACAAAATGCTATCAGAAGAAGCGGACAAGAGACTAAAAGCAATAAAAGAATTCACTGAATTTGGTTCAGGATTCAAAATAGCAATGAGAGACCTAGAAATCAGAGGAGCAGGAAGCATGCTTGGAGAAATACAATCAGGACACCTAGAACAAGTAGGATATGACACATATTGCACATTACTAGACGAAGTAGTAAAAGAAATGCAAGGAGTAGAAGTAGAGCCAGAAATAGACATACAAATAGACTTAAATGTAACAAGTTATATACCAGACGAATACATACAAGACTCAGCACAAAAAATAGAAGTATATCAAAATATAGCATTATGCAAGAAAGAAGAAGACATCCAAAATGTTGTGGATGAAATCATAGATAGATTTGGAAATATGCCTGCTGAATTAGAAAACTTATTAGACATAGCAAGAATCAAATATTTAGCAAAACCATTTGCAATAAGTAAAATTGCAAGTAAAAGAACAGCTGTTGTATTTACTTTTGAACAAAGTAAATATGAAATTGATTTGCAAAAACTACTTAAAGTTTATGGTAATAGAATTAAGTTTTCACCAGGTATAAAAACTATGATTACATTAGATATTGGAACAACAAATGAAAGACAGATTTTAAATGACGTTACAGAATTTTTGAAACAATTAAGTAAATAAAAATTCGGGATAGAGGGACGAGATAGAACCCCGTCCCTCTATCCCGAAAATTTTTAATGATGATGATGAATAGAATAAAGCAGAGTGAAAGGAGAGAATATGCAAGTAATTTCTAGCAAAGATAATGAATTTGTAAAACATGTAAAAAAATTAAAAGAAAAAAAATACAGAGACATAAACCAAGAATTCATTATAGAAGGAATAAAATTAGTAAAAGAAGCAATTGAAGAAAAAGCAAATATAAAGAATATTATAATTTGTGACAACTGTGAGGATTCAGGAATCATTCCAAAAAATTTAATGTATGAAATTGCAAAATACAATTGCATATATGTAACTGAAAACATATTAAAAACAATGTCAGATGTGAATGCACCACAAGGAATATTAGCAATAATCAGCATGAATAATAAAAATAATGAAATTGATTATAGTCAAGACATAATAGTTGCATTAGATGATATACAAGACCCAGGAAACTTAGGAACAATATTAAGAACTGTTGACAGTGTAGGACTAAATCAAATATTAGTATCAAAAGGAACAGCAGATTGCTATAACCCAAAAGTTGTTCGTTCAACAATGGGGGCAATTTTCAGAATTAAAATTATAGAGTGTGAAAACTTAGAACAAACATTAAAAGAAACTCAAAAAAATAATTTTAGAATAGTTGTAAGTTCATTACAAACTAAAAATAGTTTATATGATATCAATTTTGATAAAAAAGTAATTATTATAGGAAACGAAGCAAATGGTGTTGAACCACAAATTCAAAAAATAGCAGATGAAAAAATAAAAATACCTATGCTTGGAAAAACGGAGAGCTTGAATGCTTCTGTTGCAACAGGTGTTATTTTATATGAATATGTAAGACAAAAAACGACAATAGATGACAAAAAAACAGTCTAAAATTATTAATAAAATTATAATTTAGGTAACTATTGAAAAAATAATTGCAATGGTTACCTATTTATGTTACTATAATGATAGAAAAATTTTTTATGGAAATTCAAAGTACTTTAAATTCAAAAAAGATTAATTTCAAAAATCAAAATCATACAAATTTTTAATATCTAAATACAAATCCAAAAAACAAAGTGTAATATATTAAGATAGGAAGGAGGCATTATGATTTATTTTTCCTATAATGATTTTATGGATAATCAGGAAAAGGGAAAAAGAATAAGAAGAATAGAAGAAGAAATATCAGAATATGAACAGAAAAGCGGGAAATTCACAGAATCAATAACAAAATATCCAATAACAGAAATTTTGAGTGATAAAAATGAATTAACAGATTTTTTAACAGACTTTTTTAATATTACTTCAATTATAGAAGATCCAAATATTGTATATTGTAGCAAAATAAAGGCAAATACAGATAAAAACAGTAAAAATATAATAATATGTAAAATAAAAGGAAAGGAAATATTTCTGATAATAAAAGAAATAGATAAAATAGATACAAATATAGCATATAAAATGTTTGAACACTCTTCAAATATAATAAATAGGTGGAAGAAAGAGAGCAAAGAACAAAAGATAAGAAATCCAATAGTAATACCAATTGTTATATACACTGGAAATTCTATATGGAAAACTAACAATTGTAAGGAAAATGGTAAAATTAATTATGTTACATATAAAGACAATATAATAAATTTTTCTTATAACATGCTAAATATAAATGATATAGGTGAACAAGAATTAAAAAATATGAAATCAAAAGTTTCATTAATAATATTAGACATCAAGAATAAATATTTACAAATTAATTAAAAAAGTATTGACATATTTCCTTATAGGTGTTATATTTACAAGCAAGAAAAGGAGGAACAGTTATGGCACCTGATTATAGTGTTATAGGTAAAAGAATAAAAGAAGCAAGAAATAACCAAAATTTGACACAAGAGGAATTAGCTGATGAATTGAATATTTCTGTTGCTTTTTTAAGTAGAGTTGAAACAGGAAAATCACATATTAATTTGAAAAGATTGACACAAATTGCAGAATTTTTAAAAGTATCACCAGGATATTTGTTAACAGGTAGTAATACGACTTCTAAAGATTATTTAAAAGAAGATTTTAAAAATATTTTAGATAAATGTAGTCCCGAACAACAAAAATTGATATATGAAATTTCCGAGTTAGTTAGTAAGACTAAATTTGAAAGTGTGAAAACAAATTAACAATGTTTATTAAAAATATTAATAATAATATAGCATTTCTTTTTGTAATATAGTATAATTTTAAAAGTTATATTATAATAGAAGGAAGAAAATTATGGACGATATAAATAAAGTTGAAAAAAATGGAAAATTAGATGTTTCATCAAAATCACTAATGACATGTGAAATAATAAACTCAATAATAGATTTATTTTTAAATACATTTTTAGTTGCATATTTATTAAATATTACTAATGAAAACATATGCTCAGTTGCAATTTATTATGGTATAGACTATGCAGTAACAGGGATTTGCATGTATATAATAGGATATTTTTTGAAAAGGTATAATATGGCAAATATATATAGGATTGGGATTTTGGGAAAATGTATATTTGTAATATTGATTGTTTTTTTAAGAGAAAGAATTCAAAACTTTTTAATTCCAATTTCAATCATATTAGGAATTGCAGAAACCATTTATTGGAGTGCTTGTGATAATATGGTTGGATTGGTAACAAATGAAAAAAATATAAAAAAATATACTACAAATAAAAAAATTATAAGAACATTCACTAAGATAATAATGCCAATAGTATTAGGAACTTCAATAGAATTATTATCATTTTATAGAGTTTCTACTTATGTAATGATACTTACATTTGTACAAGTTATATTATCATTTCTTATAAAAATACAAAATCAAGATTATACAAAATTTAACTTGAAAATGTTTATTAAAAATATAAATATAAAAAATAATAAAAGACTAAAAATTGTTTATAAATCATCTATATTATATGGAGTATTATTAAATTTGATTCCAACACTTGTTACTATAATAATTATTATGACATATAAAACAAACTTTAAATTAGGTTTCTTAAATACAATATTTGCTATATGTTCAATGGTTACACTATTTATATTTCAAAAAATAAATAGTATTAAATTTCAAAAAAATATATTAATTGT
>OLPG01002560.1_pt1 | contig 12619 bp, 10 predicted proteins | sample 1672311 | NCBI WGS metagenome assembly OLPG01 (sample SAMEA3136670, study PRJEB25190) | human gut metagenome | biome: human gut; feature: human-associated habitat; material: faeces | place: Austria | collected 2013
ACCGGATGCTGGAGCATGTGGACAAAAACACCATCCTTGTGGCCTGCATGATGGTCAACAACGAGGTCGGCACCCGGAACGATGTGGAGCGTCTGGCCGCAGAGGTCAAGCGCCGCAACAGCCGCACCATCGTCCATGTGGATGCCGTGCAGGCCTGGATGCGGGTGCCCATCAAGTTGGCGAACATCGACACGCTGGCTGTCAGCGGCCACAAGATCCACGCACCCAAGGGCATTGGTGCGCTCTACCTGAGCGACAGCCTGTATCAGGCGTTCCAGGCTCCCTATCTGGGCGGTGAGCAGGAGCGGGAGAAGCGTCCCGGCACCGAGAACATGCCCTATGCGCTGGGCCTTGCTGCCGCGGCCACCCGCCTGAACAAGACCATGAAGAGCCGGGATGCTGCTGTGCGCGCCCTGAACCTGCGCCTGCGGGAAGGGCTGAAAACCTTTCCGGAGGTGGTCATCAACAGCCCGGACAATGCGGTGCCCGAGGTGCTGAACTTCAGCGAGAACTGCATCAAGAGCGAGACCATGCTGGCCCATCTGGCACAGCAGCAGGTCTATGTCTCCTCGGCCAGTGCCTGCGGCCGGGGGCAGCCCAGCCACACCCTTGCCGCCATGGGCAGGGATCCGCTGGCCATTGATACGGCCATCCGCGTGTCCTTCTGTGCGGACAACACCCCCGAGGATGTGGATGCGTTCCTCAACGCCTTCGAGGACGGAATGAAGCATTTACAGAGAATCAGGAGATAAAAGATGAGAGAAATTATTATGGGCTATCAGGGCGAGATGTCCCTGAAGGGCCTGAACCGCAACCAGTTTGAGTCGGCCATGATGAAGATCCTGCGCTACCGGCTCAAGACCGTGGGCAAGTTCAAGGTGTACTGCACCCAGTCCACCTTTTATATGGAGCCCGAGGAAGAGGACGTGGACATGGATCTGGCCTTTGACCGGGTGCGCACTGTGTTCGGTCTGGCGGCACTGAGCCGTGCCGTGGTCTGCGAAAAGGACTTTGATACCATCTGCCGGACTGCGGAGGAGTATCTGGGCGACAGCCTGCACGGCATCAAGACCTTCAAGGTGGAGGCCCGCCGTTCGGATAAGACCTACCCCATGACCAGCCCTGAGTTGATGCGGGAGCTGGGCGCTTACCTGCTGGGGCTGCACAACTACCTGCGGGTGGATGTGAAGAACCCCCAGTTCAAGGTCATTGTGGAAATTCGGGATTACGGCGCGTATATTCATGGCCCGAAAATACCCGGAGAGGGCGGCCTGCCTGTGGGTACCTCCGGCCGTGCCCTGAATATGCTCTCCGGCGGCATCGACAGCCCGGTGGCCGCTTACCGGATGGCAAAGCGCGGTCTGGCCCTGGATCACATCCATTTTGCGTCCCCTCCGTATACTTCTGAGCGCGCAAAACTGAAAGTTAAAGCTCTGGCCCAGAAGATCACCCCCTATACCGGCAGCTCCAACCTGTTTGTGGTGCCCTACACCAAGCCGCAGGAGTATATCCGGGACAACGCCCCCGATGTGCTGTTCACGGTGCTGATGCGCCGCAGCATGATGCGCATTGCCAATCGTATTGCCACCAGACAGGGCTGCGAGGCCCTCATCACCGGCGAGAGTCTGGCTCAGGTGGCAAGCCAGACCGTCAAGGCCCTGCAGTGCACCGATGCCGCCCAGGATCTGCCCATCCTGCGCCCGCTGATCGGCATGGACAAGACCGAGATCATCGAGACCTCCCGCCACATTGGCACCTACGAGACCAGCATCCTGCCCTATGAGGACTGCTGCACCATCTTCACCCCGCCGCACCCGAAGATCCGCCCCGAGCTGGCGGAGATCCTGGAGGCAGAAGCCGCCATGCCCGGTTTGGCAGAGCTGGAGGCCGAAGCTGCTGAGAACACCGAGCGGATCCGCATCCGCATTACGGACGAGATCGAGTTTGAGGGGTGAGCGGCATGACAGCGGAGATCATCAGTGTGGGCACCGAGCTGCTGCTCGGCAACATCCTCAACACCAATGCCCAGTACCTGAGCCGGGAGCTTGCTGAGCTGGGCATTACGGTCCAGCGGGAGAGCACCATCGGCGACAATCAGGGGCGGCTGGCGGACTTCGTCAACGAAGCAAAGAACCGCTGTGACCTGCTGGTGTTCACCGGCGGTCTGGGCCCCACGGCAGACGACCTGACCAAGGAGACCGTTGCCGCCTGCTATGGCGATACGCTGGTCTTTGACGAGAGCGAGTGGGAGAAGATTATCGGTTATTTTGCCCGCTCCGGCCGGGTGACCACCCCCAACAACCGCAAGCAGGCCATGGTGCCCGTAAAGGGGCATAAGATCATCAACCACCACGGTACTGCCCCCGGTGCATGGTTTGAGCAGGAGGGCCGCTGTGCTGTCCTGATGCCGGGCGTGCCCAGCGAGATGAAGGCCATGTGGAACGAGAGCGTCCGCCCCCTGCTGATGAAGCGTCAGAACTGCACCCTGCACTCTGTCACCCTGCGGGTGCTGGGCGGCGAGAGCAGCCTGGAATATCAGGTGCGTGATCTGCTGGAAAACGCCAATCCGACTGCTGCCATCTACTGTAAGACCGGTGAGTGCGAGATCCGCATCACCGCCCGGGCTGCTTCCGATGCGGAAGGCGAAAAAATGTGCCGGGAATATGCCAAAAAGTTCTATGATCTGCTGGGCGATGCGGTGTATGATGAGGATGTGGCCGGGCTGGAGGAGACACTGGTGCGCACCTTAAAGGAAAAGGGGCTCACAATCTCCACCGCCGAGAGCTGCACCGGCGGGCTGATCGCACAGCGCATCACCTCGGTGCCGGGCTCCAGTGAAGTGTTCGGCTACGGCTTTGTGACCTATTGGGAGGCCGCCAAGGCAAGGCTGGTGGGCGTGGAACCGGATGTCATTGCAAAGTACAATGTGGTGTCGGCCCCCGTGGCCGCCCAGATGGCGCTGGGGGCCGCACAGGCCGCCGGTGCTGAGATCGGCATCAGCGTGACCGGCGTGGCCGGGCCGACCGGTGGAGATGCTCTTCGCCCGGTGGGCACGGTGTATCTGGGCGCGGCCCGGGGCGAGACGGTGTATGTGAAAAAGCTGTCCGTCTCCCGGCCCGACCGTGCATTGGTGCGTGCCCGTGCCGCGCAGGCCGCCCTGGAGCTGGCCCTGCGGCTGGCACAGGGAAAAGTTCCTGCAGGCACAGAGCCCCTTGCCCGGAACGCACAGCACAGCGCCGAAGCGCTGGACAAGCTGAACGAGGTGTTCCTGGGCCACTAAAAGGCAGGGGGAATGCAGGTTGACACAGCAACAGGAGACCGGGTGTGTGCTGCGGCTGTTCGGTGCGCAGTCCACAGCGGTGGGCAAAACGGTGGAAAACTTTCCGCCCCAGTGGCGGGCCGCAGCCCAGTGGAAGAGCCGGGGCGCGGAAACGCTGGTGGCCCTGCAGGCGCAGAGCCCTTCCGGGCTGAAAAAGGCCGCGCAGGCCCTGCGGCAGGCGTTTTCGGCAGACCTGTACGGGGCAGGGGAGACCACTCTGCCTGCCGCCGTGGTGGAGGCGCTGGAACGGCACGATAAGCTGCTCATCTGTGCGGATGCTGCCGCTGGTGCCCTGCTGGAAGCCCGGCTTGAGAACCTGCCCGGGGCCGAGAAGGTCTTTGATTTTGGCGCGGTGAGCTATGCCAACCCCAAGACCGGCCCGCTGATCGAAAAGCGTGCCCGCCTGCCCAAAGACTGCACCGACCCGCTCCGGCAGGCACTGGCCCGGGCTCAGGCTGCCCGCCGCGTGGTGGGGGCAGATCTCTCTGCCGCCTGTGCCGAGCGGGAAAGTGACTGTGTGCTGGTGCTCAGCTGCAGGAAGGGCTGCTTTCTGCGCACCGTCCCGGCGGAGGAGAACCCCGCCCTCTGGCTGCTGGATATCATCCGGCGCACGGCGGCAAACAAGCCTCAGGCTGAGGGGACAGGCTTCCTGCCTGCCCGCAGGGCTGCAAAGAAGGATGTTCTGCCCAGCCCCCAGCCCAGGCGGCATCCCCTGCGCCGGGTGTGCATGACGCTGCTGGTGCTGGCTCTGCTGGCGGCTCTCGCCGCGGTGGGGGCGTGGAAATATACCAACGGCAATTTCTACGCCCTGCCGGAACAGCTGCGCGCTCTGCTGACGGAGCACGTTCCCCGCCCGGGGGCGACATTGGTATAGGACCGACCCTCTCCGTCATTGCTGCGCAATGCCGGAGAGGGTCTTTTTTTCTAAATTAACAGAAAGTTCACCCAAAAAACGGATAAAATCTATCCATCGGGTTTGACGGGTTTTCAGCTTTGGTGTATCATATAAACAGTATGTGGTTTTTCCGCTGTTGGGCGGCCTGCCGCCCCGATTTTTGATAGATGAGGTGTAACAATGTCCCTTGCTGAAAAACTCTTTGGCAGCTTCTCTGACCGGGAGCTGAAAAAGATCAATCCCATTACCAAAAAGGTGCTGGCACTGGAAACAAAGTATCAGCCGATGTCCGATGCCGAGCTGCAGGCGCAGACCCCGGCCCTGAAAGAGCGGCTGGCAAACGGCGAGACGCTGGATGATATCCTGCCCGATGCCTTTGCTGTCTGCCGCGAAGCTGCCTGGCGTGTGCTGGGCATGAAGCACTTCCCTGTGCAGATCATGGGCGGCATTGCCCTGCACCGCGGCTCCATTGCCGAGATGCAGACCGGTGAAGGCAAGACCCTGGTGGCCACCCTGCCCGCCTACCTGAACGCCCTGACCGGCGAGGGCGTGCACATCGTCACCGTCAACGATTACCTGGCCAAGCGCGACAGCGAGTGGATGGGCAAGCTCTACCGCTGGCTGGGCCTGAATGTCGGTCTGATCGTGCAGGGCATCGATGGCGATGCCCGCCGACGCGCCTACAACGCCGATATCACCTACGGCACCAACAATGAGTACGGCTTCGACTACCTGCGCGACAACATGGTGACCTATAAGGACAACATGGTGCAGCGCGGCCACGCCTTTGCCATCGTCGATGAGGTGGACTCCATCCTGATCGATGAGGCCCGCACCCCTCTGATCATCTCCGGCAAGGGCGAGGATTCCTCCAGCCTGTACACCCAGGTGGACCGCTTCGTCCGCACCCTGCACAAGAGCGTGGTGGTCGAGCTGGAAGATAAGGTGGAGGCCGATGAGCAGACCGACGGCGATTATGTCGTGGACGAAAAGCACAAGACCTGTACCCTGACTGCCAAGGGCATTCAGAAGGCCGAGGAATACTTCAAGGTCGAGAACCTGGCCGCCGCAGAGAATATGACCCTGGCCCACCACATCGATCAGGCCATCAAGGCTTACGGCGTGATGCAGAAGGATATCGACTATGTCGTGAAGAACGGCGAGGTCATCATTGTGGACGAGTTCACCGGCCGCCTGATGATCGGCCGCCGCTACAACGAGGGCCTGCATCAGGCCATTGAGGCCAAGGAGGGCGTGAAGATCGCCGCCGAGAGCAAGACGCTGGCCACCATCACCTTCCAGAACTACTTCCGCATGTACAAAAAGCTGTCCGGCATGACCGGTACGGCCAAGACCGAGGCCACCGAGTTCACCGAGATCTACGGCCTGAACATCGTCACCGTGCCCACCAACCGCCCCAAGCAGCGCATCGACTATCCGGACGCCATCTATAAGACGGTGAACGGCAAATACCGCGCCGTCATCGAGCAGGTACTGGAATGCCACAAGAACGGCCAGCCCGTGCTGGTAGGCACCGTGAGCGTGGAAAAGAGCGAGACGCTGGCAAAGATGCTGCAGAAGCACACCCGCGACTTCAACGTGCTGAACGCCAAGAACCACGAACGCGAAGCCGAGATCGTGGCACAGGCCGGCAAGAAGGGTGCCATTACCATCGCCACCAACATGGCAGGCCGTGGTACCGATATCATGCTGGGCGGCAACGTGGAGTTCATGGCCAAGGCCCAGATGCGCAAAGAGCACTTCTGCGAGAATCTGCTCAGCCCCGAAAAGCCCCAGGACGCCGACCCCGCTGCCGTGGAGATGCTGCTGGCCGAGGCCAACGGCCACGGTGACACCGAGGACGCCAACATCCTGGCCGCCCGCAAGCGGTTCGAGGAGCTGTACGCCCAGTACAAGCCCGCCGTGGAGGCCGAGGCCGAGGAAGTGCGCGCCGCCGGCGGCCTGTTCATCATCGGCACCGAGCGCCACGAGAGCCGCCGCATCGACAACCAGCTGCGCGGCCGTGCCGGCCGTCAGGGCGACCCGGGTGCTTCCCGCTTCTACCTGAGCCTGGAAGATGACCTGATGCGCCTGTTCGGCGGCGACCGCGTCTCCAGCCTGATGGATACCCTCAAGATCGACGAGGACACTCCCATCGAGAACCGCATGATCACCAACACGCTGGAAAGCGCCCAGAAAAAGCTGGAAGGCCGCAACTTCGAGATCCGCAAGAACGTGCTGAAGTACGACGACGTGATGAACCAGCAGCGTGAGATCATCTACGGCCAGCGCCGCAAGGTACTGGATGGCGAGGATATCAGCGCCGAGATGCACAACATGCTGCGGGAGAACATCGACTCCAGCTGCAGTCAGTTCCTGGCCGGTGACGTGAAGGATGACTGGGACTTTGGTGCCCTGCGCCGCCACTATCAGGGCTGGTTGACCACGGACGCCGACTTCCGCTACACCGTGGCCGACTTTGACAACATCTCCCGCGAGGGCATTGCCGACATGCTGTACAACCGCGGCATGCAGATCCTGCAGGCCAAAGAGGTGCGCTACGGTGCACCCCTGATGCGGGAACTGGAGCGCATCTGCCTGCTCAAGTGCGTGGACCGCCAGTGGATGGACCACATCGACAACATGGACCAGCTGCGGCAGGGCATCGCCTTGCGCGGCTACGGCCAGAAGGACCCCGTGGTGGAATACCGCATCGAGGGCTTTGACATGTTCGACCAGATGGTGGACTCCATCCGCGAGGACAGCGTGAAGATGCTGCTGACCATCGAGATCCGGCAGGCCGGTGCTGCCCCCAAGCGGGAGCAAGTTGCCAAGCCCACCGGTGAGGGCTTTGTGCCCGGCAACGGTGCCCCCGGCGTAAAGGGTGCCCCCAAGGGCCAGCCCGTGCGGGTGATCAAGATCGGCCGCAACGATCCCTGCCCCTGCGGCAGCGGCCTGAAGTGGAAAAAGTGCACCTGCGCCAAGTTCCATCCGGAAGGCCTGCCCACCGACGCAAACGAAGATTAAGCTGAAAAGCCTCCCGGCTCCTGTCTTTGGCAGGGGTCTGGGAGACTTTTGATAAAATGAAAGGGAGCTGATTTGAAATGATCACACCGGAAAAGCTGTTGGAAGCTGCAAAGCAGCTGGAACCCCAGCTGCAGGAATGGCGGCGCACCCTGCACCGTCACCCGGAAGTTGGGTTCGACCTGCCCCAGACCAAGGCACTGGTCCAGAAAGCCCTGACCGAAATGGGCTACGCCCCGCAGGACTGCGGCAAGTGCGGCGTGCTTGCACTGGCGGGCGGCAAAAAGCCCGGCAAGGTGATCCTGCTCCGGGGCGACATGGACGCTCTGCCCCTGCAGGAGGAGTCCGGCGAGGCGTTTGCCTCCGAGGTGCCCGGCAAGATGCACGGCTGCGGCCACGATATGCACACCGCCATGATGCTGGGTGCCGCCAAGCTGCTCAAGGAGCATGAGGACGAGATCGAGGGCACCGTCAAGCTGGAGTTCCAGCCCGCCGAGGAGATCTTCCAGGGCTCGCTGGACATGCTGAAAAACGGCCTGCTGGAGGACCCCAAGGTGGACGCTGCGGTCATGTTCCACGTGCTGGCCGGCATGCCCCTGCCCGCCGGTATGGTGCTGGTGCCGGGCGGCGGCATCACCATGGCCAGCTGCGAGCAGTACCACATCGTGGTGCACGGCAAGGGCGGCCACGGCTCCATGCCCAACGCCTGCATCGACCCCATCACCGCAGCGGCCCACATCCACATTGCCCTGCAGGAGATCAACAGCCGCGAGCTGGACCCCGCCGGGTTCGGCGTGTTCACCACCGGCCGGTTCGAGGCCGGCAAGGCGTCCAACGTCATCCCGGACAGTGCCGATATGTGGGGCACCATCCGCACCATCGACCCGGAACAGAAGGTCAGCGCCCAGATCCATCAGCGCATGACCGAAATTGCGCAGGGTGTGGCCACGGCCTACCGCTGCACCGCTGAGGTCACCTTCAGCGATTACTGCCCCTGCATGGTGGTGGACAAGCCCCTGGCACAGAACGCCCTGACCTATATGACCGAGCTGCTGGGCAAGGGTGCCATGGACATGACCTCCCTCACCGGCGGCAAACCCGGCGGCGGCAGTGAGGACTTCGCCTTTGTGAGCCACGAAGTGCCCACCGTGAGCATGTTCCTCTCCGCCGGCAACGCCAAGGAGGGCTATCTCTACGGCCAGCACCACCCCAAGGTGCGCTTTGACGACAGCGTCCTGTACGAGGGCTCTGCCGCCTACACCTATATGGCCCTGCGCTGGCTGGCAGACCATAAGGAATAATTTTTCTCTGCAACAACAGGACCCCGGAAGGTTTTCCTTCCGGGGTCCTGTTTGTTTCTTATGCGGTTGTAAGCTGCGCCAGTTCTGCGCGCCCTTCTTCGGTCAGGTACGGCCGGAGAAGCAGCCACTGGATGCGCATCATGTCCTCCACCGCCGCACCCGCAGGCTGGCGGCTGACCGATACTTTTTGCTGCCAGCCCACATGACTGAACATGATCAGCGTGATCACATCCTGCAGCGTCTGGCCCCGCAGCTCCTGCCGGAACCTGCCCTGCTGCCGCAGCTGGCTCAGCAGCCGTTCCAGATTCTGCTGCAGGCGCGTGATGCGGTCTGCATTTTCCTGTTGGCACCCCGGCAGGTCCTCGAACAGCAGCGGGTCATCGAACATCCGGGCGTGGTCCACCAGCGAGAGCAGCATCCGGCGCAGATAGCCGTCCAGCGCCGGGAGGGTCGCTTCCTCCGGCAGGATGATGGCGGTCATCTCCTGTTCCGCAAGTGCGGTCGCAATGTCCTGCTTGTGCGGGAAATGATAGGTCAGATTGCCCACACTGATGCCCAGCTGTGCCGCAATGGCCCGCATGGACACGCTGCGGTAGCCCTGCTGTTCAAACAGCTGTGCCGCCGCTGTCAGGATCCTCGCTCTGGTGTTTTCCATGGTATCTCTCCCCTTTGCTCCAGTATACCATAAACTGGTCAAAAGGGAAGCGCATCTTCTCAGACAGCCGGCTCGTACTCACCGTTCTGGATGCGGTCATACAGGGTCTTGAGCATGTCCAGATAGGTGCAGCCCTCGGCAATGGTGGCACCGGACACGGCGTCTGCGGTCTGCCAGTAGCCGTCGGCATTCTGGGTCAGGCCGCCGTCGGCGTAGTAATCATAGCTGAAGTTGGTCTGCTCGGCAAACTCCTTCAGCAGCTGCATGTTGCCGGGGAAGGTGATGGGGCTGGACCAGAAGTCCACACCGTGGCCGTCGCCCTCCTTGTACTCCATGGTGTAGGTGGAGGCCACGTTGTCTGCATCGGCAGAGGCAGCGGCTTCGTCACTGGTCAGCAGGTAGCAGTCCTTGCCGTCGGTGGCATCAATGTACCACTTGCCGCCCTCTTCGGTTGCGCAGTAGTCGAACAGGGTGGTCTCGGTGCCGTCGATCACAGCCGAGTAGACCACGGCGTTCTCGCTGGCGGCGGTGCTGCCCAGAGCGCCTGTCCAGACGATGTCACCGATCTGGATGTACTTGGCGTAGTTGGTCTCCACCGCCAAAACCGTTGCCCTTGCCGGTGAGGGTGGTGGCTGCTGCGGAGGATGCTGCCACGCTGGAAGATGCGGAACTGCCGCAGGCTGCCAGGCTCAAGGCCAGGCTGCCCGCCAGGATCAGGGATACTGCTCGTTTCATGGTTGTTTCTCCTTACTCTTTGCATCGTTCTAGTACAGCGTACTAATCAACGTCCGAATTATAACAAGTTTCCGCACCATTTTCAAGCCCTTTCCGCAAAAAAAAATACCGCACAGGCGTAAACCCATGCGGTATTTCCGGTTGATTCAGATCAGTTTTGCGCCGGAGTGCGGCAGACGGTCGGCGTGCAGGGTCTCCCGCAGCAGCTGCGGCAGGGCGGTCAGGTCACCGCCGGTGAACCACCAGCCCGCCGCCAGCGCGGCCAGGGCCAGCGCCACCAGCAGCAACAGCACCCGGCGCAGCCAGCGGCGCTTCTTTTTGGGCGGAGCCGGGCGGGCCTCCGCCTGCGCTGCAGGCGGGGCAGGCACAGCTTCCGGCACCGGGTCGCGGTAATGCTGCCAGCTCGTGCCGGGGACCTGCGGCAGACCGCAGGCTGCCCGGCGGATCATGTCCAGCAGCCAAAGGCCCGGCCCATCCTCCCGGTACACGGTGCGCAGCCAGCAGCCCTTGCGGGTGCCCAGCAGCAGCAGAAATTTCCCGTCCTGCTCCCAGCCCCCAGCGGACAGCTCTGCCCCCACAAGGTGCTGTGCCGCCTGTACCCGGGCCAATGCGGCGGCAGCGTCCTGCCTGCGGGCAGCCCGGCGGGCGATCTGTGCCCCCACCTTGGGGTCGGCATAGCTCTGGGTGCCAAAGTCGAACACCTTTTCGGCCCCGGGCACGGCTTCCAGCCGGGCTTCCATCAGGGCCCCGGCGGCAGCATCCGCGCACACCAGCAGCCGACGGCGGTGCTCCAGCGCCTGCACCACGGCGGCGGCAAGGTTCGTGTCCCCTTCTCCGTACAAGTCAGCCGCAAAGCAGCCGTGCAGACTGCGGCGGGCCTTGTCCAGCCCGGCGGCATTTTCGCTCCGCAGTGCGATCAGCGTTTCCGCGCCCCGGCTGCGGCATTGGGCGGTCACACACCACTCCGGCGGGAAAGCAGACGCCGCCTGCTGTACCCCCAGCGCCGATGCCCCGAACAGCCGGAGCACACAGCGGACCGGTTCGTTTTGTTCACAGCTCAAGTTCTTCACCCCCGCGGTCCGCAGGGGACCGTATTATTCTGCGAGAAAGGCGGCGTTCAGGGCCTCCAGCGCGGCTGCATCGCGGCAGTCGGCGGCGGCCAGCGGCTTTGTGGCGGCAGGCACCTTGTCCTGCGCCCGCCGCAGGGCCAGCACCAGTGCTTCCTGCGCGGCGCGGGCACGGATGAGCGCCCGGTCCGGCCGGGAAACGAACAGCTTTTCCACATACACGGTATCACCGCGGGCAGCACCCAGATACACGGTGCCCACCGGCCGCACGGCATCGCCGCCGGTCGGCCCGGCCACACCGGTGACACTGATGCCGATGTCGGCCCCGGCAGCCTGCGCCGCGCCCAGCGCCATCTGTGCCGCCACCGGAGCAGATACCACGTTGTACTGCTCGATCACGGCAGGGTCCACCCCCACCAGCTTTGCCTTAGCCTGCTCCCAGTAGGTCACGAAGCCGTAGCCGAACACCTCGCTTGCACCGGACACGTTGGTGATGCGCTGGGCGATCATGCCGCCCGTGCAGCTCTCTGCTGTGGCAAGGGTCAGCCCCTTGCGCTGCAGGGTGTGCACCACCGTTTCTTCCAGCCCGGCCACATCCTCATCATACACCGCATCGCCCAGCAGATCATAGAACTTTTTGGCATAGGCGCGGCACATTGTTTCGGCTTCCGTGTCGGTCTTGGCCCGGGCGGTAATGCGGATCTCGCATTCGCCGGTCTTGCAGTAGATGGCAGCGGTGGGGTTTGCATTTTCCAGCAGATCCCGCACCTGATATTCCAGGTTGCTCTCGCCGCCCAGCACCCGCAGCGTCAGACTGTGCAGGGCACAGTTCTGCCGCGCCAGCAGCAGCGGGCGCACTTCCTCCTGCCACATGGCCTTCATCTCGTGGGGCACACCGGGCATCAGCACGGCGCAGCGGCCGTCCTGCTCAAACCAGGCACCCGGCGCGGTGCCATGGCGGTTCACTACCTTGCGGCCGTGCACCGGCACCATGGCCTGCTTGCGGTTGTTGGGGGTGACCGTGCGGCCGGTGCGGGTAAAGTAGGCCACGATCTTGTCCCACTCTTCCGCGTCAAAGGCCAGGGTGTCGCCGTAGCAGGAGGCCACGGTCTCCTTGGTCAGGTCGTCCGCCGTGGGGCCCAGCCCACCGGTGAACACCAGCAGGTCGCAGCGCTGCTTGGCCTCGTTGACAAAATCCGCCAGGCGGCTGTGGTTGTCACCGATGGTGCTCTCCCGCTGGACCGTGATGCCCAGCGCGGCCAGCTCCCGGCTGAGGTACTGGGCATTGGTGTTGAGAATGTTGCCGAGCAGCAGCTCGGTGCCGACACTGATGATCTCTGCAGTCATGGACAAATCAACCCTCGAATTCTACCTGATCGGTGATGCGGATGCGGATGCGCTCGGCGTTCTCGGCGGCCTCGGCTTCCAGTGCGGCAAGGCCCGGCATGGCGGCTTCGGCTTCCAGGATCTCTTCCAGCTCCGGGCGGATCTTCGGGTGCGGGGGCGTGAAGATGGTGCAGCAGTCCTCATAGGGCAGGATGCTGGTCTCAAAGGTATTGATGTGGCGGGCCGTCTCCACGATCTCGGTCTTGTCCATGCCGATGAGCGGGCGCAGGATGGGCA
>OLPG01002563.1_pt1 | contig 12603 bp, 12 predicted proteins | sample 1672311 | NCBI WGS metagenome assembly OLPG01 (sample SAMEA3136670, study PRJEB25190) | human gut metagenome | biome: human gut; feature: human-associated habitat; material: faeces | place: Austria | collected 2013
AAGCAGGTAATTTTGTTTTATAATCAATTAATGTTCCATCAACATCTAAAAATAAATATTTCATATATTATTTCCTTTCCTTATTTTATTTCATTGTATCTAGAAAAGAAAACGTTTTCAATAAAATAGCGTACTAATTTTCTAAGAGTGTACTTTAATAAAAAGCATCCACTGTTTAATAGATAATAACATGCTCTTTTCTTTCTTCAAATAATAACTAGGATTTACGTCTTTAAATCCTTCATTAATTTATATACTTTGAATTTTTTTACAAATGTAACATCAAATAAACGACAAAAAAGAACGATTTTTCATAAAAATGGCCTCAAATATGAGCAAAGCCAAATATACTGGATAAAAATATTGTTCTCAAAATGTTCTCAACGAAAAAAGTACCTGTAAAATATGCACTTTCGAGCGATTTGTTGTCTCTTTACAAACCCTTCTAACCACTTTTTTAGCAAGCGTCAAATAAATAAGCGATTATAAATAATTGACTAACTGCTTATAAATACAAACTATTTTCTTCCTACTTATACTATAAATCGATTTCTACATCTTTCGATCTTTTTATTTCCACTATCAAATTCCCTTTAACATGGAGATACCATGATTCTTCACATCTTACATTAATGCAATCCAATAATTCATAATCGTATCGATCACCAATCCACTGAGAAAACTTTAAATTACCTAGTGTAGTATCTTCAGATGAATACAATTCTAAATTTCCATTACCCCATACATGATGGAAATCAAATGTACCTATTGGAATGTCTTTTCCTATCTGATATACCCCTTGAGGTAATTGATTTTTTTGTAAACTTGGTGCTTTTTTCAGTATCGAGTGTGCTACTTCATCTTGTTCTTTTGCTTTAACATCATCATCTAATGCAAATTGTAACAAACGATCAAATGTTTCTGTTCCAGAATCAGCTTTAACAATTTCCTTTTTACCATCTTTATATGTGATACTAAAAGTATAAGTACAACCACTAGGTTCAGTATTACCATCCATAAACAAAACATTAGGATTAAAAAGGGATTCACCATATACCAGTCCACTTTTGGTCTTTCCTTTTTTATAATTTTGTGTTTACTCAATAATAATAACTTTTTCTATTTCGTCAAACTCTATATATTTTTTGTTAAAAAACACCATACTAACACTCCACTCAAAATTTAAAAATATTACAATGCGTTATTTTCATCGAAAATTTTAACTATTCATTATACGACACTCTATATGGCAAATTATATCAAAAATACTAACTGCCATAAAGCGTTTAGATAAAATGTTATAATCTTGTAATCACACTGTTTTTTTTAGCTTTACTTTACCTTTTTGACTTATGTAAGCTTCGATATCAAAAGGCATTTTTCTTATCAAAATCTTCTAGTAGCTTATAATTCTTATGCTTAGTGATATCAAACTTTTCAGATAAAAATGATCTATCTCCTCTTAGCTAAAAGCCCATCGATCTGTTTTCTCATATCTGTATAGCCAACAGCTATATAAATGTGTTCAGCTTTTGAAATATCACCTAGCATAGTAAGGCGCCAATAATATTCGTTATCGTTTTTATATCCGTATGACAAGAAAACTCAATTCGTACATCACCTTTGATTATAACAATATTTTCTTTTTTCAGATTACTTTGATCTATAGGTACAAAGGTTGGAACTGAAACAGCTCCATATTCAACAGCCATAGTTCTTAATTTTTTGAGCCATTTGTAGTAGGTCTGTTCACAAACATTATTCTGTTTACACCACGTTTTAACTGGAAGCCCACTTTCCCTGCATTCTTTTATTTTCTTCATCCATTGTTTTGTCTTAATGTTGTTATTGATACTCTGAACATTCATAATCTCACCATCCTCGTATAGTAAAATTAGATACTCAAATTACTATATATAGTCTTTTGAGTACCTAAAGATACTTGATATAGTAATTTTAGTTCTCTAAAACTACTATAATTATCAATGATGATTTATTATATTTCTAGCCACTATTTTATTTGGCGCTTACTAATCTTCAAACGATGTTCCTATATATCATTTACTAATCCCCCTTGCTAATTATCAATATTTAAAACAGATACAACTGATTATTAAAGTTATTGTTTCTGTTTTGATACTATTGTTTATTTCATTCATAGATTTAAGAATATATCCTTTCATTTTATCAACTAAAAAATTATCATTAAATATTAAATCCATAAAATCAATAATTAATTACATTGTTCTATCTTTTTAGCTTTTATAATTTCGTTCAAGCAAAATTTGCTCAAAACATCATCTCATATATGACAAAACTATCTTTCAAAATGTTCGTTCAACGTTTTATTCATTAACATAAAGAATTTTTGTTCTTTAATCGATTTCAAAATAACAGTATTTGAAATAGAATTTGTTTCGATTACTCTATTGATAATATTTAATGCCTCTTCTACTAAATTTTCAGTTATTTCTTCAAATTCTTTCTTATTTGCAATATCCTTTGGAGTGTAATCAATTTTTTTGAAAACCAAAGATAAAACAATATATACAATATGATGAATAAAATGACTTTTTTCAAAGTTTTCTTCTCTAATTTTGAAAGTTCCCTTTGAGAACTCATGTATTTTTTCATATATTAACACCGCGGAATAATATCTATCATAATTTTGCGATGTATCATCAATTTGGAAAATTGATTTATATTTTGATCCTTTTAATAGTTTTCCCGGATTATTTCTTGTACCCACAGGATCTTTCAAATAAATTGTATTTATATATTTAGCCAAATCAGCCAATTTTACAATATCCTTATTGGAAACATTTCTATTTGTATAGTATTTGTCTTTCCGTTGGTAATATTTCCCTTTGGTTTTTAGGAATTCTTCAATATTTTTTTGAACTTGATCATTTGCCTTTATATCTTTATCTCTAATTTCGTTTTGACTATTTGTAGCAACAATTATTTCTAATTCTTGCTCATCGTTTTCTTTCCCAACTTTCACAAATTTTACAAATACTTTTCTCCATTCAATTTCAAGAACGTTTAATTTATCACAAAAATAATTAAAGATAGAATAAGATGTTTGGAGACCATTAACTATTTGTGGATTAACAATTTTTATTTGATTTGCAGTCTTAGATTCATTTAATTCCTCAACCGTAATTGTAATACCGTTGTTCAGCCACCAAAAATCAACCCCATTTAGATTACTTAATGTTTTAATGATGTTTTTATTAACTCCACTCTTACCCTTAAAATCTCTTATATTACTTTCAAATAATTTGTCATTTATCATATTATCTTCATTAACTATAAAGTGATAAAAGTCTTTAATTGGTATTAATGAAATAATTGCATTTGTTGATGAGTCAGAATTATCAACTTCCGCTTCAAATTTATCAACATTTTTAAACGTATATTTAAACTCACGCCCTTGTTTAATTAGCATGAAAATGCTATTGATAGTTTCAATTCTAATTTCTGTATCTTCTACAAAATCTATTAAGTCACATTGACTTTTCAAACTATCAAATCGTCCTTTTAAATCAGTTGCAGAATCAACTTGCTTCTTACCACTTCTACTAAAATAATAAAAATGGAAGTGGAATTTTGCTTCCAAAGCATACTCTGTAACTAAATAATTGAAAAATTCAATATTTTCGATTATTGATTCATTATAATGCTGAGGTTGGGTATTTTTTACCAGATTTTGAATAAATTCAATAAATTTATTTGGTACTGATGAATCTAATTCTCTTCTATCTTTCACTTGAATAAAATAAACATCTATTCTATTATTTTTTGATTTATATTCCACTAAATCATCTTTTTCTAACACTAACTTCCTATTAAACGTGAAAAACATATAATCCACACCAGCATCACCATAATTGTCAGTTTTTACTCTAGAAAACTCGGTAGATTCAAAAACACTTGAAAAATAATTAGTGAAAATTAAATTATCAAACGTTTCATATTTTTCTTCTATTTCTTTTTTTATTATGTTATTATAAAGCGAAATTTCATCCATTAATAAATCTCCTTCTTACTTTAATTCTATATTTTGCTCTATCCATTCCAACCATCTTTGTACAGTACTTGCTCTTCTATAACAAACTGCAAAACTATCTTCAGAATTCCATAAATCACTAATCAATTGTGCTATTTCATCCCTACTTGATTCTTCATTGTAGATATATTTTTTGAAAAACACTTCACCAAATACTGGTGTAGATACGACCAATCTAGATAAACTTATAATTTTATTTTCATAGCAACTCTTTTTTATGTATTTAGCTATATCAGTAAATTGATATTTATCATCTACCAATCCTAAAAATTGACATGCACTGATATAATACTGAACTTGTCGAGCAGTACTTACATCAATAACATCTTGTAAATAAGTTTTATTATTTAAAAACTGTTCATCCGTTTCTAAGATTTTAATAACTTTGTTAAAATCATTTGCTTGAGGAAATGGATATTTTATTAACTGGTCTTCCATGAATTAACACCTCATCTACTTTTTTTCTTTTTGAACGTTTGCTATTAATGTTTCTATTGGCTTTAATAACTTTGGTTTCATAAACAATTTCATAATTATCTGAACTAAAGATTTTTCTAACAAATTTAGTATCATTATTTGAAACTAATACTTGGCAGCCCTTAGAGATCAATTCATCACAAGTATCTTTTAAACGTTCAAGATCAGCATGTGAAAATCCCTCTTTAACATATCCAACAAAACCACTACCTTCATAATCGTATGGCGGGTCAAAATATACCCAATCACCTTCTTTAGCATCTTTAACAGCTTCGGCAAAATCACAACATCTGATAGTTGTTTTATTTTCTTTTAAAAACTTTGAAATTTCTAATATGTTTTCTTCATCACAAATTAAAGGATTAGCATATCTTCCCATTGGAGTATTGAATTGTCCTGCAAGATTTACTCTATACAATCCGTTATAGCATGTACGGTTTAAATAAATTGTACGTGCTGCTTTTTCAACATTTGTCATGTTGTCAATTTCACCCGTACGATCCATTGAACGTATTTTATAAAAGTACTCTTTACAATGATTCTCTTGATGAACTTTTAATTGTTTAATTAGTTTTTTTGGTGCAGTTTTAATCACTTTATAGCAATTCACTATTTCTGCATTAAAATCATTTATTATACTATCACCATGTTGTAAATGGAAAAATAACGATCCACCACCAATAAATGGTTCATAAAACTTTACGCCATTTAAGGCATCTTCATTTATATATTCTTTTATATATGGTAATAACTGTCTTTTACCACCCGCCCATTTTAGAAATGGCCTCATACTTTTCACCGCCTTAAATTTCGTTAAAATCAATATCTCCATTGTCGAAAAGGAAATCACCTTTCTCAATAGAATTAAGCATTCTTTTTTCTTTCGTTCTTAAAGCTCTTAATACTCTATAATCGGCTGAATCTTCTAGATTGTCTGTATACTTATTAACATATAAATAATAATTAGTTTGATCGGTTGGCTTTAAACCCAATCGATGTATTCTATCTCTTGATTGTAGATATTGATACAAATTGTAATTGTATTCTAAATAATGAGCGTCATGACACGCTTTATGTAATGAAACTGATTCTGCTAATGTGGCAGGATTAGTAACAATAATTTCAATTTCATTAGAATAATTAAACTTATCAATTATACGATCTCTTTCATCTTGAGGAACACTTCCATATATTGCCTGAGCTTTATATCCTTCTTTTTGTAGAATATTAGTTATTAGATTAATCGAATCTACAAATAAGCACCAAACAACACATTTTCGATTTCCTTCTTTTAACGTTCTTAAGAAACGATTAATTTTTGTTGTATAGTATTCGTCTAAATTCACTTTGCTAAAATCCACACTAACTTCTTCTTCATTGTCATCTATATCACTACACTTGAATGGAACTATTCCAACTTCTTGATATTTAATCATTTTTTGGAATGATTTATATTCGGCACCGATTTTTTGATATAACTCTTTTTCTGACTTGTTCACTTCAATTTCAACTATATGATCAGGATTTGCAGGAGGAACATTTAGGTCGTTCTTACTAACTCTCATATAGAAAGGTTGAATAAGACGATTTAATTCATTATTTTGCACTCCTGTGTTCTTAAATGCTCTATCAGTAGCAATTAACTCTGAATGATACATACCAAAATATGAAGATGTATAATCATCATGCAACAAGGAAATAATGTTATATAAGTCAATATATCCATTTGGTAATGGTGTACCTGTTAAGGCAACTCTATATCTTGTGTTTTTTGTTACTTCATATAAGACTTTATATTTTTCGCTAGTCACATTTTTTATACGATGTATTTCATCAAATACAATCATTGTCTTGTTATCAACTAATTTAGATAATTCTTTTTCTAAAGTAATTACAGATTCGTAATTAATAATAATTAGCCTTGATGTAGGGTAATCATGTTCAAGTATTTGAGCTTTGTCATATCGGTCTCCACTTCCAATGATATTAAGAGGCTTATGATTGTTAGATTCGTAAGAAACCACATCATACTCATCTTTCCATGATTTAGAGCAGTTCACAGGTCCTACAACTAATAATTTATCAACATGTCTTTTATCATATCTAGGTAAATGATTTAAATACTCAAAAGCGCCAAGAACAGTCGCTGTTTTACCACTACCTGGAACAGAAAAATTTAATGAACGTTCCATGTTTACAATATGAGAAACAGCTTCAATTTGTTTGTCAACTAATGGTCGTTTCACACAATTATTGACATTTTCCTTTAATTGTTTAAACTCATCTGACTTAGAATACTCGGCAGATTTTATTTTTTCACCTAATTCTTTTAATTGTTCATAATCATGAACTCTTAAATCGAAGAAATTACTTAGCTTATAAGTCAAATAATAACCTATATTCATTTCTTCGCATACTGATTTCACTTTATTACAAAACTGATTAATTTCAGGAACTTTTGTAACATTTTGAAGGATATAATTGTTCCCTTCTTTTATGATAAAGTTCTTATAATTTCTAAAATTCTTAAATGTAAATAACTCTTTTGGATCAACATTCGTAAATATATTAATCAAACCATTTTCATCAATATCTAAACGAACAAAATCAGTTACTTCTTTATATTTTTTTACATATTCATAATCAATTTCTCCAATCATTTTCGTAATCAAAGGATCAGGTAAATCAATAGTAATTACATCTTTCTTTTGGTTGTTCCAATAAGAATTAAATAAATTATCCAATCTTGCAATAACATCTAATTCTCTCTTACTTGGCCCATCCCAATCGATAGTCACTTGAAATGCTTCATCATTATTTTGAATGGCATTCGTAGTAAAATTATTAGATCCTATGTAAGCTAGGTTATGTAATCCATCAGTAATTAATCCGAACTTGTCATGTACATTACCAACTTTTTTATATGCAATCTTTACATCTAATTTACCGATGGCAATCAAGAATGAAAAAATACTAACATCATCCGTATTACAAATCAAGTCCAATTCTTTTAGTATTTCATCCTTGGATAATAAAGCATATTTTTGTTGTTCTTTTTGAGAATATCCTCTTTCAATTTCATCAATTGTATCTGCTTTAATTTCTTTAGAAAGCACCAATTGAAAATACCCATCGTGTTTAACAAACTCTGGTAATCCCTTTTTTAAAAATTTAAATACATCATTGCTAAAATATGCAGAAACACGTCTATATAATTTAGCATCATTTAAAGATATTTTATAAAAATCTGATATTTGCTTTGGATCACTATATAATGTTTCAAATGTATGCTTAGTTAAATCCCTAGTCATGATTTTGAATATCCATTTTGATTTTATTAGCTACTTCAATAATCTTTTCGATCTTTTCACTAATTTCTTCTAATTTCTTTTTAGCAATATCGTTATCAGAATTTAATAATGGTTTTATATTTAATCCTTCGAGTGATTCAAGTGCTTTTTTACATTCTTTTACTGGCACATCAACTTGCGTTGTAGAAGTAAGTTTATTAACTAAATCACGATATACTTCTTCATCTTCTTTTGCATCATCTGAAGACTTTAAAACTTTAATTTCATCAATAAAAGTTTCAACATCATCAGCTGAATCTATAATATTATGAATCTTATCTCCGATAATCTCATTATGTTTATCAATTAATTTATTTGCTTCTTCTGGTTTTGAAAAAATCTTTTTGATTAATCCATCTCTTAAATTTTGAGTCATTAATTCAACATCTAAAGTTAATAAATAGTCAAAGAAAATGCTTTTTCTATTTACTTTTTCTAATTCTGTCATGTTAGACTCATTTTTCTTTAAATATTGTCCAAATGGTTCTAATGGCCAATAAATATTGAATTTCTCTGCTATCGCATATTCTCCAGGCTTTCCTACATAAGCAAGGAATTCATCTACCAAACGACATGTGTTAACGATTTTAGTGATTTCGTTTGTTTTCTTTCCCACAAGATCTGCAACAGTTGTAAAATCAAACGTTTTAGTCTTTTCTACTAAATCATAAATACTCATATACATATTGATAGTGTTGTATCCAAGTTTTTCATCTACACCAAATTGGACTTTTAACTCGTATTTCTTTAATAATTCACGTGTAATTTCTTGTCCATCAACTTTTACTAAAGCAGCTTTAAAATATTTGTATCTTTCATCATCAGGAAACTCTCTATGTAATTTTCTAATACAAGTAAAACGTCTATTACCATCAATAACAGTTCCATCATCTAAAACTACACCAGCTTCTAATTGACCAAACTTTTTGATATCATCTTTTGTTCCACCGTTGCGTTCTTCATTTGTAGACCAAATTAGATTTTCAATTTCTTCATTATATCTTTCGATATCTTCTTTTCTTAAATCTTCAAGTTTAATATCTTCTTCACTTTCAAACTTTTTAACTTCCATATACATACGACCATTACTTAAGTTGTATGCTAATCTTTCTACAGGAATTTTATAGACATCATATTCCTTTGTCTCATCACCTAAAACTAATTGCTTTGTTGATGATGTTCTTTGAATACCCCAATAAGAGATATTGTCATTTTCTTTTAAATTAAGAATTTCCATTTAAGTATTCCTCCATTTCATACTCATAATAATCTTCATTTAAATATACTTTTTCAGATGTATATGGGCAATAATATCCCATATTTGATAATTCACTATTTGAGAAACTTTTTGTTATTCTATATCGTTCATATAATACTTCTTTAAACTCACAAATCGATATTGACTCATATTCGTTCATTATATGACTAATAATGCTCTCATAAGAAATAAGGGCTTTTGAGAATAAGAATGTATCTCCTTGTGATAAATAACTGAATCCATCTGTTGTAGTAAATATAAATTTAAGGATTTCTCTCATATCGAATGCATATAAAATATTGTTATAATCATTTCCCTGATTTAACAATCTATTAAACAATGGTTCATTAATAAAGTCATTTAATACGTATATTTCTTCTTCATCAAGTATATTTAATAAATCTTTTTTTAATTGTTTAACCCTTTCTTGTTCGCCACGAGCAACAATGTTTAAATATCTATTATCACCTATTCTAAGTGCAAGACAATCTTTTAAAGCATCATATTGACGATATGTTAAAAACTCTATATCACAAAATTTACTTATTTCACCTTCAGTTAACAGCATATCTTGATCTTTTAATATAGTTTGAACTGCTTCTAATCGACTTTGATATTTGTCTTTGTATATCGAAGTATTAGTTTTATAATATCCAAATTTTCTAATTGTGTTAGCATTTAAAAAAGTGTTAGATTTGTTTTTAAATACGCTCTTAACTTGAAAATCAAACAATTTTGCCCCAATACATTCTCTATCAGCTAGCAATTCTTTAAATGTTTGTGCTTCTTCATCGGTATATTCATCATCAAGAGATATCATACCATTTGCATTTTTATATTTAGTAATTATATTCGCAAAATTTGACTGAACAGATACTTGTTTTAATCCTGTAGTGTTATAAATATAGTCCAAATATTCTTCCACAGTACAAGGTAAATTCAAATCAAGAAGTAAATTTTCTATGTATGTCTCCTTGTCTATACCCTTTTTTGCAAGTGTTGGGTTTCTTATAAACTCTATTGATTTTTTAAATTCTTTTGCAAATAATCTTTTCATAACAATAAACAATTCATTTTCATCGTGAATATTGTTGTATGAACATATTTTTTGATTTTGATTGTAGAAAAGTAAAACCGAACCATATCCATCAAATTCAGACAAGTATTCCCTCATCAATTCAATTAAATCCGAAGAAAGTGCATCTTCTTCGAAAAAGATAAATCTTTTAGCACCTACATTTAAAAATTTGCCACTATTCTCAAGTTTTCTGCAAATAATAGCTAAATTTGTATTTGAAATGTAGTAATCTTCATTGCTAATACTGTTTTTCAATAAATAATTATTAAAATCTTCTGCTATGTCTAAAACTTTAAATGAATTATATTTTTGTTTATTAAAAAATCTAACAAATAGATCAATAAAATCATCTTCAACAATTTGATTATCCACCACCAACAATCTATATTCCTTAAAGACTTTTCTTCCCTTTTCCGTATCACATAAATTGTTATCTTTTAAATAATCAATAACATTCTTTTCTGGGCTAAGATCATTATATTTTAAAGATATGTAATTCCATATTGGAATTTCAAATTCCAATATTTCAGCATCTTTCTTTGAAAAAGAATATAAAGAACGAATTCGAAAATATTCTTTTTCCTTATTGAAAACAGGTAATTGCAGAATTCTTTTGGCTATTTTTTGACGAACTCTTTCTCTAGTCAAATTAACCTCTATTCCAATATCATCCAATGTCCTACCTTTGCATCTATCCATAACAACGCTATCAATTTCTTCATTAGATTCATTTAAATATTCCACTAATGAAAAGTGCTTTATTTTATATCCTGAAATAGTATTAACAATAACTTTTCTATTAATCATGCTGTCTATAAGTGAATCAAACATTTTTGAATCAACATCATAATACTTATTAAAGATAATAGTTTTTAATTCTATATTTTGAATCGGTTCATTTTCTTCAATAATTCTGAGCAATTCATTTTCAAGAGCACCTTTTTGATTCAGCCTTAAATCACTAATTAATAGCATTATTTTGCTAATAGTTGAATCATGCAAGCCTAAAGCAGGAAGATCATTTAATCTAGGCACCATTATATTGATGTCTTCAAACTCATCTCGTAGCTTTTCAATAGTAAATGAATTTACACCATAATATGTTAAGCACCACAAAGAGTAATGGTCTGAGTTTAGTGCTAATCCAAAATCATTTACTAATGCTCTTGAAGTTGGTGTATCTCCTAAGATAGCAAGTGAATTATTTTCATTTGCCTCATCATCACCTAATTCTTTTACAAGTTTAATTATTTTTCTATATGAATGATTGTATTCAACTAATTTGAATAATTTCATATTTTTTAAAAATGATTTATTCAACTCTGCCATCTCCTTGCACTCTAAGAATTCCTAATTCTTTAAGTTTCTTTTTCATTTTTAATGTAGGAGAATATTTTGACTGTTCCCATCTCGAAATAGTAATGACTGAAACGCCTAAAAGATCTGCAAATTCTTGTTGTGAAAGTAAATTTTTTTCACGATATTCTTTAATTATTTTTCCATAATCCATATCTATTTCCTCATTTCTTACTTATCATAATTTTAACACTTTTTTAACACTTAATCATCACATTTTTAGTTACATATATAAAAAAAACGCCTATTTTAAAGAGTTCTGTCAATATATTACTAACTTATGATATTTAATCTTCATCAAATTCGATTTTATAATCGTAAACATACATATTTAAGATTTCAACTTTTACTTTTTCATCAATAGTCATTTTTGCAACGTCTCTAATATCTTCTTCCAGAAGGTTCATTTGAACTAATTTGCGTTGATAATCTTTAGCTAGGTCTTGTTCTAAATATTTCTTTCTTTTTCAACGAAGAACTCTAATAATTCATCTTCATTGATTGTTTTCTTAAATTCGTTATAAAGTTTCATATTATAAATCTATGCCATTTAAGATATCTCTTAACTCTTTCATTTGATTATTCACAACTAAATTTTCCACCTTTTTCGTAAATATCTCCCCGCGTTTCCTCGATCTAACACACCAAAATTTCATTCGAGAAAGCATTTCTTTCACTCTTTTTTTCGGTATTATAATCAAGGCTTCCGCAACCATTTCAATTTACTCTTACGACGGATTTTCCGCATAAACGCAAGGCCTTTCGATACTTTCTTTTGTTTTTTACCAAGCAAAAAGACCCTGCATTTTTCAACGCAAGGTCTCATTTTTTATTTCTTATTTTGTTTTCTAAGTAGTTCTTAGATCAATTCCCATAGAAAATGAAAATTACATATTCGCGGGGATTGATGTTGGATTCTACAAATAAATCTATTCGAATTCAATTGTTCCTGGAGGCTTACTTGTAATATCATACATTACTCTGTTTACCCCACGAACTTCGTTTATAATAC